>Ga0315268_10000004_pt1 | contig 288067 bp, 209 predicted proteins | sample C1_top_MG_FD_204535 | JGI IMG/M metagenome (GOLD analysis project Ga0315268, IMG submission 204535) | Sediment microbial communities from Yellowstone Lake, YNP, Wyoming, USA - C1_top | ecosystem: Environmental > Aquatic > Freshwater > Lake > Sediment | place: USA: Wyoming | collected 2017-08-01
TCCAGGCCTCCCAGCCAATCTTTTCAATTACTTAGCCGTGGGCCGTTCTCAAACTTGGGAACACTTGGGAACATTATTTTCTCTAACCGCGTAATTGCACTCCTCTGAGATTCCTCGACCGACTGAACATAGTAGGTGAGTGTTGTCTGGGCGGATGAGTGCCCGAGTACTTGTTGGGCTGTCCGCACAGGTTCTCGCATCTCACTCAGAGCTGTCGCGACCGATCGACGAAATGCCCGCCATCCTGTCTTTGTCAGGCCTAGGGCACCGAGAGTAGGGTGAAGCACTCGCTTCACCAGGTTATTCGGCTCATACGGTTTGCCGACGGCGTTGGGAAACACCAAGTCCATCGAACTGCGCCTGGCGCACTGCTTGTGTTGCGTCAAGGCTGAGAGTAAGCCCGGACTCAACGGAATGACGCGTTCGCTGGTCTCATTCTTGGGCAATCCGAAATCACCTCGATAGTAGGTGCGCCGGATGAAGAACAACCGACGCTCGAAGTCTATGTCGGACCACTGAAGAGCAATCAATTCCGAAGCGCGCATTCCTGTCACTGCAGCGAGCATGACCATGGTTCGATGAGGTTCTTTTAGTGCTTCGAGAATCCGTCCAATTTGTGAAGGCTCAAATGTAGTTTTGGGCTGAACGCTCCTCCTTCGCGGGAGGCGTATTCCAAGTGCGGGATTCGAATCTACATAACCCCACGCCTTGGCACTCACGAACGCTCGACTCAAGGTTGCACGGATATGGTGTAGGACCGAGGGCGCATACCGGTCTGCCTTTTGGTTGAGGAATATCTGCACATCTGGTGTGTGAATATCACACAGTCGGTAGCTTGTGAATTTCGGTGCCAGATGCTTTCGCAGAATATCCTTGTAGAAGTTGCGGGTTGACGCCCGATAGGTGGGCAGTACTGCGTCTCCCCACTGTCGAGCGAAGTCTCCGAAAGTCATGGTCGCTTGCGGCTTTCGAAGGCCTTGGTTAGTAGGCCGTAACAGCGAGTTGAGTAGTTGACGGGCTTCTCGTCTGGTGGGAATGCTGCTGACCGATCCCAGCACTTGCGAGCGCATCATTCTCCCGATTGCTCCGTTCGGTCGAATCACGTCCTCCCTCCAGCGTGCAACCCATACCTTGCGACCAACTCTGCCACGGATAAACAAACAACCTTCCTGATAACGGCGTCGAGCCATCGTTTCCTCTCCGTTGGCTCGTCCGCCTTTCCCTGTGTCAGCCGCAAGTGTAATCAAATTCTCAAGCATGGTGGTAATGATTTCTGCGTTTTGCAGCGAGCCACTCGATCACGTCCGCTTCGCTGAAGCGCCAGTATTTGCCGAGACGGAATCCGGGTATGCGGTCCGCACATCTTTGACGAGTGTGTTCGTATACCCAAGAAACTGGCACTTGCAGGAGGCCCGCGATTTCGTGGACTGTGAGTAAGCGGTTTTCGTCTCTTCTTTCAGTCCCTGTGGCCCCGTTCGCAGATTCGATAAGCGGTCGAGCAAGCATTTCACCAGGAATAATCGCCTCTGGGGGCGATGGCACGTTTCCATGCGAATCTCTCGACGTTCTATGAGAGATGAAATCCGTGGGATGTACTGCAAGGCGCGAGGCATGCTGTCTTGAAGACGCTGTATTCTCGGGCCTGTCGAATTGGGTTGGACGGGACTTCATTTTTGGTGCTCAGTTTTCGTAAGAGCGGCTCCTTCTCCGTTGTGGGGCAGTTTCTTCTTCATTTCTCATCGGTCCTGCATCAGAGGCTCCATGACAACCTGCTTGCTCCGACTCCTGCACACGGGCAAAACATGGCTCCGAGTTGCTCGGGGCGGGCTGGAGCGACCCCACGAAGTGTTGGCCAGCCGAAGGCGGCCAAAACAGGGTCGCTCCAGCCCAGCCGGGTGTTTTGCCCGTGCTCAAAAGCAGCCGTTGCGTCATACGCAACCTTCGTGTTTCGAAGGATTTCCCGAAATTCCGGGGTGACGCGGGAGGTCAAGGGATGGGTGATTACTATCTTTCGTGCACCCGTCACCCTTTCCAGAATCCGTGGCGCGGGGAGAGCCGCGCCGATGCACAAGATATGTGTCGAAGAACACGGTCCGGTTTGGGGCGAACTGGGACAACTCCACTCGCAACTCGTGGTCGCCAAGCCTTCCGAGACGCCAGGCATGGTAGAGAGCGTCGAACCTGTCTCCGCGAAACCGCTCCCGCGCCTCCTTCAGGAATTCAAAATCCTCGGTGACGGGGACGATGTACTGGTGGCTCTCCCACTTCTTGCGGATTTGGAAGTAGCGCTGGATATCGCTCGAAACATCGGATTCAAGCGGCTGTTTTACCAGGGAGCGGAACTGCTCTTCGGCCCTGGGGAAATAGGCCTCCCTTTCTGTGATGTAGAGAAACCTGAAACGATGGAGCTGCCGGAAGAGGTTCTGATAGGCCCCGAGATGGGCAGCGAAACTCGATGGGGTGTGAGGCCCCGAATCCACGTAGCTGAAGGTGACCACAGATGGAGCCCCTGAGATCGGAGGGGCAAGGAAGAGGGGGAATTTGTCTACGAAATAACGGCTCGTCGGCGGGCAGTCGGAACGGCCCTTGTAAACCTTGGCCGGAAGGCAGTCTTTGGAGACCCCCATGGTTTCGCAAAAGAAATTGACCTTGTCCTGCTCGGTCTCGAAATAGGCCAGGTTCTGGCTAGCCAAAACGAAGTCCAGAAGGACCATGCGCGTGCGCACGAAATCGAAGGAGTGATTTTTGCGGTTGCGGAGGTTGTCCTTTTCGATCTGGCCGTAGATGGTCCTGGAAAAGAGATGAAAGATGGAGCCTCTCCGCGGGTCGTCGCGAACCGTGGCGTGGCCGTGCTTGAGAAGTTTCAGTCCAAAATGGGTGGAGCGTTTTCCGTAGGCGCTTCCGGTGAAAACCCGGAAGTGACTCAAGGTGAAGTAGCCCGAGAAGACCGCCACGATGTAGAGAAAGCGGGCCTCGGACTCGGTGTAGCCGAGTCCTTTGATCCGTTCAATGTGCACGGTCGGAAGGTTCATGGAAAGCTCCTATTGCCGTGTTGTCTCTGCCGCCTTCTCGGCCCCCTACTTATAAAGAGGCTTTCAGGTGGGAAAAAGTAAGAATCTAATTCTTCCTCCCTGCAGGGCCAGGAACCGCCAAGCTTCCGTCTAATAATTCAGCGAAACTCCTCCCTACTTACTAGGGAACATCCACAAGGGAAAAAGTGAGAATCAAATTTTGCCTCCTTCTAGTATCTGGGGCCCCCCCGAGCTTCCGGAGGGCAATTCGGCAAAAGCCCCCCTACTTGAATAAGGAACATCCAGAAGGGAAAAAGTGAGAATCAAAGTTGCGCTATCTGGAAGTGTGTAGCGGGTGACACAGTTTTGATTCTCATGTCATTTTCTAAGGAAACGGCACCTCCCGCAGGAGAATGAGTAGAGAACAACTCTTCTATCTACCTAATCAGCTTGGAAAAAGGAAAATGTGTCGCTTTCTAATAAAGATTTTTTCAGGCCGGGTTCAATATAGGCCACCAATGGCGGGCTTCCCTCAAAACGTAGGCGAACTGATGTTCCAGTGTGGGAATCGGTGAGTCTATTCTTCAGTTGACAAACGAAATAACTCGCTATAATTAGAAACGAATTTCGAAATGGCTGTTGGAGGAGGAATTGTACCTTTTCCGCAGCCTTTCTTTGGCGAACCCTATGTTAAATGAAGAGCGTCGGCGCGCCATTCTGGAAATGTTGAACCGCGAAGGTCGCGTACTGGTTGTTGATATGGCGCGGCAGTTCAAGACCTCGCAGGTCACGATCCGTAAGGATCTGGATGTTCTGCATGCGCAAGGTCTGGTGCACCGGACGCACGGCGGGGCACTGCCCGCGCGCGAGGGCGCGCTCGACGATCCCACACTGAGGGAAAAGGAAAAGCTGCACCGTAAGGAGAAGCTGCATATCGCCACTGCGGCCACGTGCATGGTGAAGGAAGGCCAAGTGGTGATCTTGGATTCCGGTACCACTACCACGGCCATTGCGCGAGCTCTGCGAAACTTCCGGAAGCTGACTATTGTGACCAATGCCGTAAACATCGCGGCGGAGCTTGCGGGTACCGAGGTGGAAGTCATCCTGACCGGCGGGACACTGCGGAAGAATTCCTTTTCGTTGGTGGGGCCGATGGCCGAGGAAACGCTGCGTCATTTGAATGCCGACATTTTCTTTCTGGGCGTGGACGGTTTTGATGTGCGCCATGGATTGAGCACGCCGAATCTGCTGGAGGCAAAGGTCAACCGTCTGATGGTCGAAGTGGCCAAGCGCACGGTGGTGGTTTGCGATTCGAGCAAATTTGGCCGCCGCAGTCTTTCGCACATCGTGCAGCCTGCCGCGGTGCACGAGGTGATCACCGACCGTGGCATCTCCAAGGCGGATCTGCGTGCTCTGAAGAAGGCCGGTATCCAAGTAAAGACGGTCTAGCCTAGAGAAGGGCAAAGGCGACTCGTTGGATCGCAACAAGAACGGCGGGCCTTTTGCGTCTGCTGGCTTTGTTGTGTTTTTTTCTCCGGGTGATGCATGCCAAAGCTCTTGCCTGCGGCATCCGAGCCGGAAACCGCGCTCCGAAATAGAGAACTAACGAGACGACGGGGAGGCGCCCCAGCGTTTCCGAAGGAAGCGCTCGCGATAGGCAACATCACGGAAGGCTTCGGTGCCGCCGGCGCGTGTCGTGGAGAGTGCCCCTGCCAGATTGCCGTAGTTCAGGCACTCCTCGATCCCGGCGCCGCGAATGAACTGATGGATGAAGCCGGCGTCAAAGCTGTCGCCGGCGCCTACCGGATCGACCATTTCCACTTCCACTGGCGCGGAGACGAAGCGCTCCTTGCCGCGCCGCGCGATCGCCCCTTGCTTGCCGCGCTTGATCACCAGTAGAGGAACTTTTTCCGTAAGAATATCGGCGGCCCGCGCGGCATCTTCGGTGCGCGCAATCCGGCTGGCTTCGCGCTCGTTGGGCAGGAGCACGTCCACATGGTTTAGGACCGGCAGTAAATCGTCCGCCCAAAGATTTTCCGGGTCGTCATTGGTGTCCAGCGAGGTGGTCAGACCGGCTTTTTTCGCCGCGTGGAAAAGCTCCGCGATGCGCGGGCGCAGCGCCCGGTGCAGGTAATAAGAAGAAAGATGAAAATGCCGGGCATCCAGGACGTAGCCCAAGTCGAGATCCTCGTAGCGCGTTTCGAACATCGTGCCGGGATAGGTGAGGATGTAGCGCTCCGCGCCGCTGGGGAGAATGACGGTCAGTCCGGTTTTCTTGCCGGGAAAGCAGCGCACACCGTCGACGTTGGCGCCGCTTTCGCCGAGCCTCTGCAGACAGATTTCGCCGAGCGGGTCGTTGCCGATGGAGGAACTGAAGCCGACCTTGTTGCCGAGCAGGGCCAGGTTGTGGGTGAAGATGGCGGAGGAGCTGCCCAGCGTCATGCTGAGGTCTTGGGCCAGGTGCTCGCGGTCAAACTCCAGCTGCCGCGGCAGGCCGTAGAGGATCAGGTCCAGATTGAGTTCGCCGACGACGCTGACGTCGAATTTTGCCATGGGGACGCCTCTCCGATAGGCGTCAATCGAGAATGACAACGCGGCTGAGATTGCGCGGATGGTCCGGATTCAGCCCCTTCTTGATTCCCGTGAAGAAACCGAAGAGTTGGGAAGGGACGATAAACGGCGCGAGGGTGGCCAGTTCGGGCAGTTCCGCGCCCAGTTCAAACACAAAATCGCTCGAGCGGCGGATGGAATCGTTGGCCCGGTTGCAAATGGCCAGGGTCGTGCCGCCCAGGTCCTTCATTTCCGCCAGGACTTCGCATTCGGCCTTGTTGCTGCCTTCGCTGAGATAGAAGGTGAGGCAGGTTTCCGGCCCGACAATCGCCTTGGGGCCATGGCGGAATTCCAGGGTGTGAAAGACCTGCCCGTAGGAGCACGACATCTCCGTAACCTTCAGGAAGCCTTCGCGGGCGATTCCGTGGAACGGGCCTTGTCCGAGGAAAACATAATCGGCGAAGCTGCGATCCGCAACAAAGGCTTCGATGCGCGCGGCCAGGGGATGGATCAGCGTGGAAAAGTGGCCGGCCATGGTTTCGATGGCCGCGGGGAACTCCTGGTTGCCGGCTTTGCGCGCGGCCAGGTGCTGCAGCGCCAGCAGCATCGAGGTGAATGAGCGGGTCATCACCGTGCTTTTTTCGTCCGAGACGAGCAGCGGGATGGTCAGGTCGCAGATTTCGGCGAGGGCGGACTGCGCAGCGCAAGTGATCCCCAGCGTTGGAATCCGGTATTCGCGCGAGAGAAGAGTTGCTGCGCGCAATGCTTCCGAAGTCCGGCCCGAGCGGGAGATGACCACCGCTTGCAGGTTGGGAGCGCGAAGAAAAGCCGCGTTCGGGAAGAGCAGCGGCTCCGATGCCGGCAGGGCACGGGCCCGCTGGCCGGTCAGCAGGGTCCAGGAGGCCGCCGCGGCCTCGGCCAGATAGAAGCTGCTGCCGCAGCCCAGAAAAAGCCATTCCGTGCGCGATTCGGTCTGGGCCAAAACCTTTTCCAGGAGCCCGTCGCGATTCAATTCCAGCAGAGAGCTTCGCCAGGTTTCGGGCTGGGAGAGAATTTCAGCCAGGGTTGCGGAGTGGCTGGTTGGTGAATTCGGGCTTGCCATCGATTGGTGTCCTCGAAAAAGCTGGAAAAACATCTATTTCTTTTACTTGCGAATGAGTTTCTTTTGTTTCGCCCTCCGCTACTGTGACACAGTTCTGTTCGCCGGGCAATATCTATCCTTCGCCCGGGCTCAGGCGATCGTCTCGACGGCCACGGACTTTTCGATATCGAGGACGTCGGAGAGGCGGATCCGGCCGGGAGAATTCACCAGGCAGTTTGCCGCACCGCAGGCCGCTGCCCGGCGGGCGATCTGCTCCGGAGGGAGGTTGCCGGCCATGGCCTGAGCGAATCCAGCCACCGTGCAATCTCCGCTGCCCACCGCCGAACGGGCCTCGATGACGGGCGGGCGCGCGTGGTAAACGGGCTGGTTTTCGCCCGGGCACCAGAGCAACCCGTCCTGGCCGAGGCTTAGCGCCGCACTGCGTGCCCCCAGCGAAAGAATCTGCCGCAGCGCTTCTCTTGCGGAGGGGATATCGCGGATAGCGCTGCCGGTTAGCCACTCGGCCTCTTCGCGATTGGGTTTCACCAGCTCTGGTCGCTGCGCCAGTCCCGTTCGCAAGGCATTTCCGCTGGTATCCAGAATCACGCGGCAACCCAGCTCGTGCGCGTTTCGAATTGCCTCGGCGTAAAATTCCGCCGGCACCCCGGGTGGCAGGCTTCCGGAAAAAATGGCCGTGGCGCCGGTTCTTCCGCGAGAGAAAGCTTCCTCGCAGGCCCTTCGAAACTGGCCGAGTTCCGCAGCGGAAGGCGCTCCTCCCGGCTCGAGAATCTCCGTCACCATTCCGGCATCATCCACGATGGCCAGATTTATGCGAGTATGCGCTTGGGAAGGTATCGCCTGGAGGGCAATACCCAATTCCGTCAGGCCTGCGGCCAGTTCCTCGCCGCTGGCGCCGCCCGTAAAACCAATCCACTGCGGCTTCATGCCAAGCGACTGCAGGGCCATGGCCACATGCGCGGCTTTGCCGCCCGGCGCGGGCGCTGCTTCCGTGGCGCGGTTGATGGTTCCCACGCGCAGCTGGGACAGGCGCAGGCGCTTGTCGATGGCCGGATTGATGCTAATGCAGGAAAACATAACTGTCGAAATGGGTGCTCCTTGATTTAACTTGAAAGTGCCGCCGCTGTGCTGGCGCCGTAGAATCCAAACCAGGGTGATGCCGCCCGCAACCGTTCATTCATGCGCTGGATATTCTTCACGCCCTGTTCCTGCAGCCAATCTTCCAGCGCGGATATCCCCTGTTGCGCAAATATCTCCACTCCATTTTTCCAGGTGGCCCGACCGCAGAGCACGCCGGAAAAACGCGCTCCGGCTTCCGCCGCCAGCTCCAGCGCTTCATTGAATGTCTCGTTGCTGACGCCTTCGGAGAGATAGATAAAGGGTTTTCCCGCGGCGGCGGAGGCGCTCTCAAAATGCCGCTTCGCCTCTTCCCGCGTATAAGCGGTAGCGCTCTGGCCCGCGCCGGCCACAAAGGCCATATTGACCGGCACGCCCACTTTGAAGACATCCACGCCGTAGCGCGGCTTTGAAAACTCCTCCAGGCTGCCGATCACCGTCTCCGGCTTGAGCCGCGCGAATTCCAGGCTCTTTTCCTCCATCGCGTCATGATAGACGACCAGTTCGAGAAAGAAGGGCACGTCTGCGCCCGCGCATTCCGCGCCGATGCGCTCAACCCACGCATGCTTCGCCTCGTTAATGGGCGCCGCGCTGAAGGGAGAATAATAGAGCAGCACCTTGATGCAGTCGGCGCCTTCGTCCGCCAGGCGGCGGACCGACCAATGCTCAAGCAATCGAGGCAGCCGTCCCGGAACTGCTTTGTCGTAGCCGGTGCGTTCGTAGGCCAGCAGCAGTCCCGCGTTTCGCGCGCGCTTGCGCGCCGCGGGCAGGCCATATTCCGGGTCTAGGAGAATGGCGCTGGCGTGCGGGGTCAGGACGCGGCTCACCGCCTCCTTGAACTGTTCCAGCATCGCATCCGGGATCGCTTCCGGTGCGGTCTGTTTGGCCTTGGCCAGCAGAGTGCGCAGAGCGTTCCGCTGATCAATCGCCAGTGCCGCGATGACCCCGCGCTCATTCGAAACGGCCTGTAGCCCTGCTAATTTTCCTTTTGCGATCTTCACCAGTTGCTCCCGAACCATCCAGCGGTTTACCCCATCCGGCGGACAAGATAGCCTATCAGACCCGAATCGGCTGCGCCCGAATTGGAGAGGCCCGTAATTTAGCGCAACTCCCTGCGGGAAGGACGAGGCCTGCCGGGAAGGGAAGGCGGTCTGGGCGGGACATTGCGAGTTATTACGTATAGCTTCTTTTACTTTCTAAGCCGGGAATTGTCAAGAAGTCTCCCCCCAGCGCATCCGGAGAGGGCATTGACCCGCTTCCCGGTGGGGGCCTGCGGGCCGGTCGTCTGGGGCTGCTTACGAATAGTTGTGGTTGCTTTCGCATGATTACTGTTGATAATGGTTTCACCCGAAACGGGATACCGTTCCGGAAGGCTGCGAAGACTCCTGTGTCTTGCGGGTAGAATCCGGTTACAGGCTGGAAAGCAGGGAGGAAGGCGAGTGACAGGAATGAACGAAAATGCCGGGCCGCGCTTGCGGCGCACGCTCACGCTCTGGGATCTGATTCTCTACGGCGTGATCGTGATTCAGCCCGTCGCTCCGATGTCCTCCTTCGGGGCGCTGAGCGACCGCGGCCACGGCCATGTCGTCACCGCCATCCTCATCGCCATGGTGGCCATGCTCTTCACCGGCATCAGCTACGGCCGCATGGCCCGCGCCTATCCCAGCGCCGGCTCCGCCTTCACCTATGTGGCTCAGGAGATCCATCCCGGCGCGGGCTACGTGACCGGATGGAGCATGGTCATGGACTACATGCTCAATCCGCTTATCTGCACCATCTGGTGCGCGCAGCAGGCCCATGAATTTGCCCCCGCGTTTCCCGTCTGGACCTGGAAAATCTTCTTTGTCGTGGTCTTCACCCTCCTCAATATCCGCGGCATCAAAACCTCCGCCCGCGTGAATGCGGCCATGGCCGCCGGAATGAGCGCGGTGATCATCGTCATCTTCGTCACCGCGGCCCGTTATATCTTCGGCCATCCGCACAGCGATCCCCTCTTTTATACGCGCCCCTTCTACGATCCGCAGACCTTCACCTATGGCAACCTCTTCGGCGGCACTTCCATCGCCGTCCTCACCTACATCGGCTTCGACGGCATCTCGACCCTCTCCGAAGAGGCGGAAAATCCCCGCCGCAATATTCTTCTGGCCACCGTGCTGACCTGTGTCGTGATCGGCTTCCTTTCCGCGCTGGAAGTCTACGCCGCGCAACTGATCTGGCCGGCCTCGATCCCGTTCCCCAATCCCGATACGGCCTATGTCTATGCCGCGGCACGCACCTGGGCTCCGCTGTTCGGCATTGTGGGATTCACGCTGGTGATTGCCAATTTCGGCTCCGGCCTGGGCGCGCAAATCGGCGCCGCCCGCCTGCTCTACGGAATGGGACGAAGCAACGCCCTTCCCAAATTCTTCTTCGGCGCGGTGGATCCCCAGCACCGCGTCCCCCGCAATAACGTCATCTTCGTTGGTGCCCTGGCCCTTCTCGGATCCTTCTTCCTGAGCTACGGCCGGGGAATCGAACTGCTGAATTTTGGAGCGCTGATCGCTTTCATGGGCGTCAATGCAGCCGCGTTTGTGCGCTATTTCGTCCGCGATCCGGAGAAGAAGCTTACCCATTTCTTCCCTCCTATTCTCGGCTTCTTCATCTGTCTCGCCTTGTGGTGGAACCTCAGTCGCCCCGCCATGATCGTCGGCTCCATCTGGATGCTGCTGGGCATCGCTTTTGGTGTCTGGAAGACGCGCTGGTTCCGCAATCCGTTGTCGTTCGAAGTCCCGGAAGACTAATCTGGATGTTCGGCCAGTGCTTCGATAAAGGCAGGGAATCAAGCAGCGAGACGATGTTTTGTCAGGCAGAACCGCATTGTCGGCGCAAAAGTCTGCCGCAAACGAGCTTGAAGGTTTGGGATCAACTCGATGCGGTGGGCAGTTCACCGGAAGCTCTAAGGTGAGGAGGACGTATGCCAATCATGACCAGGACCAATATAAAAGCCGTGACAATTTCTTCGCTTCTGGCGTGCCTGTTCTTTCTTGGGATAGGCGCCCAGGTGCAACGAACCAAACCAGCAGGTCCGAACTTCGAACGCATCGACGCGCACGCGCACGTGTTCAACACCTTGCCGGCCTTCGAGAGGATGCTGGGACGGGAAAACGTTCGCATCCTCAACATTTGCGTGGTGGACAAGCACGACCGCGGTTTCGAGGAAGCGGGGCCGCAGATGGCAACCGCGCTCAGGATTGTCCGGGCCAGCCGCGGCCGTGCCGCGTGGTGCTCCACTTTCGATCCGCAGAACTGGGAGTCGCCGGGTTTTGCCGGCCGCGTCATAGGGGAACTCAGCCAGTCCTTTCAGGACGGCGCCGTGGCCGTGAAGATTTATAAGAGCATGGGTATGGAACTGAAATCGCACGATGGCAGCTACCTGATGCCGGACGATCCCGTGTTTGATCCCATATTTGAGTTCATTTCAAAAGAGAATCGAACCCTTTACGCCCATATCGCCGAACCGGACTCCGCATGGAAGCCTCTGGACCCATCGAGTCCTGATTACGGCTACTACAGTCAGAAGGAAAACCAGGATTGGTACATGTACGTTCATCCCGAGCGCCCTTCGAAAGAGATGATTCTCGCCGCGCGCGACCGCATGCTGGCGCGCCATCCGAAGCTGCGCGTGGTTGGATGCCACCTGGGGAGCATGGAAGCGGATGTGGATGAAATCGCCCAGCGCTTCGACCGCTATCCCAACTTTGCCGTGGACACCTCCGCGCGCGTTCCCTACTTGATGCTGCAGCCGCGCGAGAAAGTGCGGGAGTTTCTCCTGAAGTACCAGGATCGCGTCCTGTACGGCACCGACCTTGAATTAATGCCGTGGAACGATCTTGAAAAGACCTTGAAGCACTGGGAAAACGAGTACGCCCGCGATTGGAAATTCTTCGCGACCGATCAGACGGTCGAATACAATGGACGCCAGTTCCGCGGATTGGCCTTGCCCGAACCTGTCCTCCGCAAAATCTTCAGGGATAACGCGGTGAAATGGGTGCCGGGGATTTAAGGTCGTGCCAACCGCGAGATTCAGCGGTGCCCCTCCGGGTGAGGACATCCTGGATAGCTGTCGAAGACAAAGTCACCGGTCCATCCGAGTTCGCGCATGCCCGTCTCAGAGGAGTAATAGGCTCCGGTGATCCAACCTTTCAGGTTATCGAAATGGTTGTGAAGGGTTTGTTCGGAGCCCAAGCCGGACGAATGGTCCATGCCTTCCTTGCGGCCCACGCCTACTTCCGAGAAAACAGTGAGAAGCTGATTCTGCCGATCCTTTGAAATAGCTGTGAAGAGGTGGCCGAACCGCTGCACTGATTCGCTGTCGACGACGGAAAGGGAAGCGGCAAATTTTTGCTGGTTTTCAGTGCTATCGACACTCAGCAGCAGGTCAATAAAACGATTCACTCGTGCCTTGCCGGAGCCGGGCATGATCCGTTCCGCGAGCAAGATCAGCGTCCTGTTCTGATGAGCATCGAGAAATTCTGGCTTCCAAGCTGCCGCAGTGGCTTTGGCGTCCGCTTGGGACCAGGCTGCGGCATCGGCCAGATGCTTGTGAATGGGGTGAGCTGGCGCCACCCGTGACCACACGGCTCCCGCGCCCATGCCAGCGAGCAGCTTCCGCACCATCTCCCGGCGCGTCAGGCGGCTAGTCACCGCTGGCGCGTTATGGATGACCTGCAATTCTCCTTCGTGGGTCAAGACAAAACCTTTCCCTGTATCGAAATTAGGCGGCGATGGTAACATGCGGCACCGAATCTCCACAACAATCTGGAGTCTGTTCCATTCAGAAGAATGTTTGCTTCAGAAGAACGAAGTTACTTTCGGTTGACTGCTTCTGCAGCAGCTTGCTACCATCCGGTTCCCGTCGGGCCAGAAGCATTCGACACGGGCAGCGGGGCACGAGTTGATGGGCGAGCAAACCAAGCAGATGTTCGATGTCATCGTGGTGGGTTCGGGCGCTTCCGGCGGCTGGGCTTGCAAGCGGCTAGCTGATGCGGGGCTAAAGGTTGCGCTGCTGGAGGCCGGGAGGCCGCAGTCCGATGAAAGCTTCACCGAGCACAAGCCAGTCTTTGAACTGAAATACCGGAACCGCGCTCCGGAAATCATTCGCAAGACCCGGCCGGTCCAATCCCACCTCGATTGTAGCGAATACAACTATGAATGGTATTGCAACGATATGGAAGAACCCTATACGACGCCCGCGGGGAAACCATTTCACTGGCTGGGCCGCCTGCGTGTGACGGGGGGCCGAACGAACGTCTGGGGGCGCGTGTGCCTGCGGCTGAGCGACCTGGACCTGAAGGCTGCCACAAATGATGGCTATGGAGAAGACTGGCCGCTAAGCTACAAGGATTTAGCGCCCTACTACGATTTGGTCGAAGAGTACGTGGGCATCACAGGGATGGCCGAAGGACTGGAGGAGTTGCCGGACGGGAAGTTTCATCCGCCGATGGGCCTCACCTGCCAGGAAGTTCTGTTCCGTAATCGAGTAAAGGAAAAGCTGGGCCGGACAGTGACGCTCGCGCGCTCCGCCAACATTACCAAGCCGCTGAACGGGCGGGGAGCGTGTCACTACTGCGGGCCTTGCGAGCGTGGCTGCGTGACCCACTCGTATTTCAATTCTGCCTTCATGACCGTGGCGGATGCACTGGATTCCGGGAAGTGCACACTGATTTCCAATGCCATGGTTTACAAAGTATTGATGGACGCGGACGGCAAGCGCACCAATGGAGTGCTATACATCGACCGGAATACTCGTGAGGCACGGGAGATTCACAGCCGTGTGGTTGTCCTGTGCGCCCAGGCTCAGGAATCGGTGAGGATTCTTCTGAATTCGGCGAACCGCGATTATCCCAACGGATTGGCGAATTCAAGCGGCGTGCTGGGGCACTATTTGATGGCCCATGTCCGGAGCGGCGGCGGCAGCGGTGAATTTCCTCTGTTTGGCGCCAAGCCGAGCCTGAACGGTCCGGTCCGGCCCGTGGGTATCTACGTGGCCCGCTTCCGAAACCTGAAGAACGGACCGCGAGCAAAGAATTTTTTGCGTGGTTATGGCTTCGAGGGCGGAACCGGACTGGATTTTAACTGGTCGGCTCCCGGTTTTGGGGAGGCCTATAAGAAGGCGTTGCAGGAATCCCAGGCAGGCATCTTCCTGCGGGGGTATGGCGAGGTTCTGCCGCGTTGGGAAAACTGCGTGGAGATCAACCGGGATGTGAAGGATCACTACGGCATTCCCGTCCTGAACATTCACATGGCCAACGGGCCGAACGAAGGGGCCATGATCCAGGACATGGCGGAATCGGCCGGGGAAATGCTGGAAGCGGCGGGCGCGAAAAATATTCGAACGTTTGCGCAGCCCTCGGCGCCGCGGTGGGCGACCCACGAAGCGGGTATTGCCCGCATGGGAAGCGACCCAAAGAAGTCGGTCTTGAATCAATTTCAGCAAACACACGATATCAGCAATTTATTTGTCATGGATGCTTCCGGATTTCCCTCCAACCCCTGCCAGAATCCGACGCTGACGATCATGGCCCTGTGTGTCCGTTCCTGCGACTACCTGATGAACGAAATGAAGCGCGGCAATATTTAGGGCGGGTCCAGCCCAGCATGCCCTCCTGCGCCCCACGGGGCGCTTTCACGGCTATTGACAGGGTCCGCCTGGGCGTGTATTTTACCTCGGATGACTAGCAGAATGAATTCTATTGTGAAGAATATAGCATTATGGTTTGAAAAAAGGCGCGGCGGGCCGCGGAGCCGCCGAAGCGCCGGTCGTTCCACTGGCTGCGTTGCCAGGCGATGGATGGCGGCGAAACAGGGGAAGAGGATGCTACTCTGCGCCGTCATGTGCGGCGCGCTACTTCCGGCGGCGGTCCAATCGGACACAGCCAAGCACCGCAGGGACCTCTCCCAAGGCGGTGTCGTGCTCATGCTGGGCGACTCGATCTTCGACATGAATGAGGGCGATAAGCGCATCGAAGCCGTGCTGAAAGAACTGATCGAGAAATGGCAGCCGGGCGGCCGGTGGACGATTTACAATCAGGCGCATGGCGGCGAATACGTCGGACCCAAGGAGGGGGAGCCGACTGGAGTTTCGGAACCGCTCTTCGCTTCGGAGACAACCGGACGCTATTTTGAGATCCGGCAGCGCCATCCTCAGGCAGACGTGATTTTTATCAATTACGGCGCCAACGACAGCAAGGTTTATCCTCCGGCGACTTTCCGGAGAAAGCTGGAGATGTTAAGCAGCCGTATCGAAAAGGATTATCCCGGGGCGGTGATCATCTTCTCGACCACGATGTACGTGGACCCGAAGCATTCCGGGCCTTATCACCGCGATGACCCCAAAGCGCCGGGCTTCAAGAATGGCAGCACGCGCAACCTATATTTCAAACCGTATAACAAGGAGATCCGGGAATTCACCGCAGCTCACGGCTACGGCATCGCCGACATTTACCGCGGCATCGAGCGGGAGACTCGGAGAGGGAATTGGGACCTTCGTAAGCGCGATGGAGATGGGGACCCACGGGAGGATGCGAAGCACGAAGGAGACATGGAATGGTTTGGCAACGTCCATCCGAACGATGAGGGCACGCGAGTCATTGCCGGTATTTTGCTGAAGACGCTTAAGAAGTCGTATTAAGCCGGCAGGTTGAGGGCATACGAATCTGGCGAACTGCGGTGAAGGCGAGCGGAAACCAGGAGGCAAATTATGAAAACGATCCAACGTTACTTCTCAAAGGCAATCTTCCTGGTCTCGCTGTGTGCCGCAGTGTGCAGCACGCTTGTTCCGTTGGCGGGCCAAGCTAGCCCAGCCGGGGGTCGCAAGGTTCTAACCAAGGGCGGAATTGTGCTTATGCTGGGCGCGTCGATGTTCGATTTGCACGAAGGCGATAAGCGCATCGAGGTGGTGCTGAAAGGCTTGCTCGAAAAACGGCAGGCTCAAGCCCAATGGAAGATTTACAACGAAGCGCATGGCGGGGAGTATATCGGACCCAAGGAAGGGGAGCCAACGGGGGTTTCGGAACCGCTGTTCAGCTCGGAAACGACGGGACGCTATTTTGAGATCAGGCAGCGCCGTCCCCATGCGGACGTGATTATCATTAATTATGGCGGCAACGACAGCAAGGTCTATCCGCCGGCGACTTTTCGAAAAAAACTAGAGATGCTGGGCAAACATGTGAAACAAGATTTCCCCGGGTCGCTGATCATCTTTGTGACCACCATGTATGTAGACCCGAAGCATTCCGGGCCGTACCACCGCGATGATTCCAGTGTTCCGGGTTTCAAGGACGGCAGCACTCGAAATCTATACCTTGATCCGTACAATCAGGAGGTCCGCGATTTCACTGCGGCCCGCGGCTATGGCCTGGCCGATGTCTATCGCCGGGTCGAGCAGGAAACCCGCCGGGGTAATTGGGACCTTCGCGTACGCGGGGATGGAGAAGGTGATCCGCGTGACGATCCGAAGCATGCAGGCGATATGGCATGGTTCGAAAACATTCACCCTAACGACCAGGGCACGCGAATTATCGCTGAGACCTTGCTGGAAGCTCTCCTGAAGTCACGCTAAGCCGGTTGGATAAGGCCGCGTAAGTTCCGTGGATCTCGGCGCGGAAGAGTCAAAACCTGGAGCTGACTATGAAAGCAATCGGAAGTTGCGCCGTGAAGGCAGTTTGTCTGGTTTTGTTGTCCGCTGTGGCTTTATGCGGACAGGAGCAGGTCTCTCCACCCGTGGTCCCGCTCGCGCTCAAGGACTATGCCCCGCAGTCCATGCTGAAAGTCTCCCGGAGCGAAGTACAGAAGACGAAATATCCGGCGATTGATTTTCACAACCACATCACCGATGAGAAACTGGAACCGCTCATCGCGGCAATGGATGCGTGCAACATTCGGGTCGTGGTCAATTACTCTGGCGGCTTCGGTGCGGCGCTTAAGGAAGAGATTGCCCGGGAATCGACATATCCGGGTCGCTTCATCGCTTTCGCCAATATTGATTGGAGCACGATTGACGCGCCGGACTTTTCCCAACGTGCGGTGCGGCAATTGGAAGAAGATGTCAAGGCGGGCGCACGGGGTTTGAAAATATTCAAGGAACTGGGCCTTACCGTAAAGAATAAATCCGGGGCGCTGGTCCATGTGGACGACCCCAGGCTTGACGCGGTCTGGGAGAAGGCGGGCGACCTGGGGATCCCCGTGGTCATTCATGTCTCGGATCCGGATGCATTCTTCTTGCCGGTGGATCGCCGGAACGAGCGCTATGACGAGTTGCAGGAGCATCCGGACTGGAGCTTTTACGGGCCGCCGTACCCGAGCAAGCGGGAACTGCTGGAGGAGCGCAACCGGGTGATCGCGCGCCATCCGAGGACGACGTTCGTGGGCTTGCATGTCGCCAACCACCCCGAGGACTTGGCGGAGGTGGGGCGGTGGCTGGACCGCTATCCGAATCTTCAAGTGGAAATCGGGGCGCGGCTGAATGAACTGGGCCGCCAGCCGTATACGTCGCGCAAGTTTTTTCTAAAGTACGCGGACCGCATCATGTTTGGGATAGATACTGCCCCCTCGCAGGTGTATTACGTGGCTTACATCCGCTACCTGGAAACATTCGACGAATACTTTTCCTATAGTCCCATTGAGGGGCAGCAAGGCCGCTGGAACATCTACGGAATCGGCCTGCCTGATGACGTGCTTGAGAAGGTCTATTGGAAGAATGCCGCCAAATTGCTGAGGTTGAAATGAATATGAAAAAATTAATTATTCCCGTGCTAGCCGTCAGCGTATTACTGGGGAGCGCCCTGTCCGTTTTGCCCGGGACGGGCGATAGCGACTTTTCGTACACGCCAGGGGGCGAAATCCGTCTGAAACATTTCGGTCTGGAGCTGAAGTTTGACGAGAAGATGCATGGCCAGGCGGTACTGGGCGGGAAGGGCACGGTTGCGCAAGCCACCCACTTTCTGGTCGTGGATGGCCAAGTGGTGAAAGACTTTAGCGTGGATTACCACGCGCTGCGGATGGAGCGAGTGAAGACGAGATTTGGCGCGGCACGGCGCCTGGTCATTCATGGCTCCGCTGATGGCCCGCATGAATCCCGGATCGCCAAAGCGCTAACCGTGGATCTGTACGATAAATATCCAGACATGATAATCATGCAGGCTACCTATACGGTTACTCGAACAGCCGCGCCGCTTGGGCTCGAGCAGGCGGTGAGCAGTGCCTTCCGGTTGGACGCCTCCGCGCTGGACGCAACCGCCAAGCCTTATGAGTTCTGGTCCTTCCAGGGAGGCAGTTATGATTGGGGCAAGGATGATGTCGTGCGCCTCTCGCCCGGCTTTACTCAGGACAATTTCCTTGGGATGGTTTCGCGCCGCGTAGGGAACGATACCCAGACCTTCGGCGGAGGGATACCGCTGGTTGACCTATGGACCAAGTCAGCGGGCTTGGCCATTGCGCACCTTTCGCCCAAGCAGGCAGAGGCCTCGATGCCGGTGCGCGTAGAGGAAGATCAGCGAGTGAGCGTCTCCGTTGTGGAGAAGCCAGAGATTCAGCTTGCGGTGGGTGAACATTTCACGACCCTTGAAACCCTGTTGACCGCGCACACCGGTGACTTCTATGAGCCGTTGCGGCGTTACGCGTCATTGATGGCAGAGCAAGGAATCGCCGCGCGCAAGCCCAATCAGGACGCGTATCAAAGCAGTTGGTGCGGCTGGGGCTACGAGTTCAATTTCAAGCCGGAAGAAATGCTCGGAGTCCGGCCAAAACTCAAAGAGATGGGCATCCGCTGGGTCACCATCGACGACCGCTGGTTCACCAATTACGGAGACTGGGAACCGCGCAGCGATACTTTCCCTAGTGGTGTGACGGGCATAAAGAAAATGGTGGATGAATTCCACCGCAGCGGGAACAAGGTGCAGCTGTGGTGGTATCCCCTGGCCGTGGAAGCCAGTCCCGGGAGAACCGAATCGCATGTGTTCACCGGAGCGCGAATCGCCAGGGAACATCCGGAGTGGCTGATCCTGGATCGCTCGGGGAAGCCGGCGGTATGGAGCCGCAACCTCAACATTCTCTGTCCTGCGGTGCCCGGCGTGCGGGAGTACATCCGGCAGTTGACTCGCAAGTTTGTCCAGGATTGGGGGATTGACGGGCATAAGCTCGACGTCGTCTATACGGCCCCGCCCTGCTACAACAAGGCCCACGGACACGCCACGCCGGAGGAATCGGTGCGACAATTTCCCGAGGTCCTGCGCATCATCTACGAGACCACGCTGGCCGCAAAGCCAGATGGCGTGGTGCAGATCTGCCCTTGTGGAACGACGCCCAACGTCTATTGGCTGCCCTATCTGAACCAGGCCGTGACGGCGGACCCGATTGGCGCGGGGCAGGTGCGCAACCGCATCAAAATGTACAAGGCTTTGCTGGGACCGCGCGCCGCTGTTTATTCCGATCACGTCGAATTGACGGATATGAAGGTGCTTGGACAATCCGATTATCGGGAAGAAGGACGCGATTTTGCTTCGGCGGTGGGGACGGGAGGCGTGCCGGGCACGAAGTTCGTCTGGCCGGAGACGCAATCACCTAGCCTCTCCGAGGAGGAACTCAAGCCCCGCCGTCAGAATCTGCTGACTCCGGAAAAGGAAGAGCATTGGGCCAAATGGATGAGCATTTATAACCGGCTGATGCTCTCGCAAGGCGAATATTTGAACTTGTACGATATTGCATACGATTTGCCGGAAACACATGTCGTGCGCAAAGACGGCAAAATGTATTACGCCTTCTATGTCGCGTCCGGGACCACGTGGAACGGGCCCATCGAGCTGCGGGGACTCGCGCCAGGGAAGTATCAGGTCTACGATTACGTGAATGAAAAAGAGCTGGCAACGCTCGACGCGCGCCATCCTGTGTTCACTGCTCGGTTCATGGACCATTTGTTGATCGAAGCGCGCCCCGTGGCAGCGCGCTAAGCGAATTCATGGAGGTGAGGGCGATGAATACGAGGATGAAGCTGGCGATGCTCGGAGTTGGTTTGCTCGGGGTGGCCCTGGCTTGGGGGAGCGAACCGAACGTGGCCTTGAGCCGCTACTCCACAACCGATCAGGCGCCCAGCGCCGACCCAGACAGTTCCTTCTGGAAGGATGCCCCGGCGGTAATCGCCACGCGCAGTTCTCTGGGTTCTGAGATGGCCGGGCATCGAACCGAAATCCGCTCCCGTTGGACGAAGAAGAATCTCTACTTTCTTTTCATTTGCCCGTATGTGGAACTGAATTTGAAGCCGAACCCCTCCCGAGACAACGAGACGAACCATCTTTGGGACTGGGACGTTGCCGAAGTGTTCATCGGGTCGGATTACCAGAATCCCCGCCACTACAAGGAGTTCGAGATGTCGCCGCAGGAGGAATGGGTGGATCTGGATATCAATCTGGACCATCCGCTGCCGGAAGGGGCCTGGCTTTGGAACTCGGGCTTCCGTGTGAAGGCGCGCGTCGAGGCCAAGCGGAAGATCTGGTACGGCGAGATGGTTATTCCAATCGAGAGTGTGGATTCGCGGCCTCCGGAGCCGGGACGCGAGATGCGCATCAATTTCTACCGCGCGCAGGGAGCGCTTGGGCCAAAGCGGGCCTCTATCGCCTGGCAACCTACGCACTCAGCCAATTACCATGTCCCCGAGGTGTTCGGCACGCTGCGACTTGTGGCGGCGAAGTAAGCGCCGGGCACTATTCCGACAAGCCCAGGAGCCGGGCCGCGTTCTGGAAGTAGACCTTCCGCAAAATCGTTTCCGGCAGGCCCAGCCCATAAATGCGCCAGCGGCCCTGGGGCGGTATCGGCGCCGGGGCGTAATCGAAATACTCGTCCTCTGTTTCCAGAAAGCGGAAGTAAATCTCATACAGTTCGTCGCCGAACAACTGCTGTGGGAATTCGTAACCCTTTGGCGTAGCATCGCTACCGAAGAGGATGCGATCCTGGTAGCGGTCGAAAAATTTCGCGGCGGCGCGAGGTTGCCGGCCCAACTCGCCGATGCGCGCGCCGATATCCACCAGCATATTGGGATGAGTGTCAAGGCACTCGGAAACATAGCCGAGATCCTCGGCCACGGCGACGTGCAGGCAGACGAACCGCGTGCGCGGGTGACGGCGCATCACGCGACGGCGAGCCTCCTGCAGTTCGCGGTCGCTGGGCCAACCGTTTCCATGGAATGACCAGTCGGGATGGGCATGGAGCTCCTCGTAGCGCTCGTTGAAGCGGTCCACCGGCGTGAAGAAGGCCAGTGGGTCGGAGACGTGAATGGCCACCGGCATATTCAGCGCGCTCGCGGCCTCCCACATCGGATCGAAGCGCGGATCATCGATCTTGACCAACACCCCGGTCTTTCCGTTCTCGCGGAGATACAGGCCCAGCGTCTTGAGCACTTTGATCCCACGCGCGCCGGCCTGGTGGGCGCGTTCGATCTCCCCAGCTTGGAAGCCGGGGTATCCCGGCTCGGAGGCTTTGCTCCACCACGGCTCGGTGAAGACCAGAAAACGGCCGGGATGGGCGGCCTGCAAAACGCGCAGGGACTCTTGTAACCCCCGGCCGTAACCGCCGGTCACATCCACCATCACACGAATATTTTTGCGATCCATGACAGGAAGGAGTTCATCCGGCTGGGCGGTGAAGGTGACGCGCTCCCGGCCCTCGATCCCGTCGCTCCAGGTGATGTGCGTGTGAAAATCAATGAGCGGAAAACGGGCGCGCTCCACACGGATCTCCTTCACCCGGAGCATGCTTTTCGGTTGATAGGTGGTGAGCGGGAGGGCCGCGGCGGCCGTCGCGCTTTCTTGGGCCGCCGATTCTACCGGCAAACCAGCGGCTGCGGCCAGTCCGGCGATGCTGCGAAAGAGGTCCCTGCGTCGCATTCTCTGTTCTCCCCGGCCTCGCGGCCGCTGACTCTTAGAAGTTGTGATCGGAGGCCTTGAAGGCCACCTCACGAAGATCCCGTGTGATTGCGTGACTGGAGGCAAGCACCTGCTCGATCATCTCCCGGCGTTTTTTGGAAGAGCAGCGTACGGTTGGCGCACTGACGCTGATTCCAGCAAAGATCCGGCCGAGAGAGTCAAACAGAGGTGCGCCAACCAGGATGACGCCCTCAATCGTCTCCTCGTCGTTTATGGCATATCCTTGGTGGCGGACGCGAGCCAGTTCGGCCTTCAAGTCCATGCGGCTTGTCAGCGTATGCCGTGTCAGCTTGGGGAGCTTTCCTTTGGGCAACAAAGCATCCAATTGTTTCGGCGTAAGATACGCCGCGATTGCTTTTCCCAGCGCCGTCGCGTGGAGAGGAGAGACGTCTCCGACATCAAAGGATAGCTTCAAACGATGCGGAGCTTCGATGACATCAATGAGCACAACGCCATGACGGCGCAGCTCGGCCAGCCAGACAGACTCCTGCAACGAATCGCGGAGATGCACCAGATGGGGCCGGGCGAGGTTCATCAAGGCAGGACGTTCGACGGATCGGCGAACCAGCCCGGTGGTCTTGAAAGTAAGGCGGTAAGGCCCGCTTTCGCTGATTTGTTCCACATAGCCCAGCTCTTTCAGCGTGAATAAAATGCGAAAGACCGAACTCTTTACCAAGCCCACGCGTGCCGCGATGTCCTTGAGCCCGGCGCCTTCCGCATTCTGCGCCAGCGTTTCCAGAACCTTCATCGTTTTTACGATCAGATCAATATGATTTCTTGCCGCCATAGGAAGTACGTCGCGCCCCTTTGCAATTCTAGCCGAATTCGAATCCTGCAATCGCAAATAGTTCAGTGTGATTGGAGAGCGGAGGGGCGGCTCCATTGGAGCGGACCATCCGCACCAGGTGGCGCACGGGAACAAAGCCGAACTCCTTCGCGAGACGAACTGCTTCCTGGTTTCCTGGGAGGAGATCCCAAAAGACATCCTCCTGTGGATGCTGCGCCAGGAACCAGTGGAGCAGAGTGCGAGCCGCGTCCGGCGAGTTAGCCACACAAGGGCCGAAGTAGGCGGCCAGAGAACCGGGCCGGCCCATGGCGTATCCTTGCCCGGGCAGGCTGGCGGACCCGAGCGGCGCCAATTGCGCAAGCAGCGCTGTGCGGTTGGCCCCGAACTTCTCCCGGTCGTAGTCCGTGTCCGGATGATAGGGCGGAAGCGCGAGCGCAGCGAGGGGGCCCGGGGGGCGCCGCCAGCGCTCGACTGCGCACTCTTCCGCAAAACCAAGCCTGCGATACAGGTTGATGCCAATTTCCGTGGCGTCCAGCTTGACGGTGGGGATGCCGCGCTGTTCGACGAACTCCAGCGCTCTGTGCATGAGCAATTCCGCGAAACCGCGGCGCCGAAATTCCGGCAAGGTCAGGACCATCCCGATCCAGGCGAGTTCGGTGTCGTAGCAGACCGCCGTAGTGGTTGCGGCGAGGCAACCGCTGCATTCCAGGGCAAAGCACCCTTGGGGTTCGAGGGCCAGGAGCCGCTCCCAGTCCGCCGGGAGTTGGTTCCAGCCGACCTCGCGGATCAGAGTCATGGCGGCGGGGATATCCGAGGAGAGCAGGGGCCGGATGGCCGGATGGAGAGAAGTGCGATTCATGGTTTCGCCGTCCGCGTGCATATTCTACCTTTAAGAACACATTCTACACAGTTTCCATGGGAACGGTAGGAGAAAATGGCCGAACAAAAGAAATATCTTAAAAGTTGTTGACAGGGCGGGCGCTTCGGATTATATGTTACCCACGATTTCGACACAGTAGACCAAGGTCTACTGAATAGAACTTACTGGCCAGGCGGTGCGAGTGGGCGGCCGGTCCAAAGAAGGGATACAGCGATCATGACAAAACGATTCAGTTTGGTTCTCCTTGGAATTCTGCTGCTGGCCGGGGTGGGGCTTGGCCAGTCGTTTCTCGGCGCGATTACGGGAATTGTGAAAGATCCCCAAGGCGCTGTTGTGGCGGGCGCTAAGGTTGTTGCGACCGAAGTGGCGACGAACGTGCCGCATGAAGGGACCACGAATAGCAGCGGGCTGTATAGCTTCCAGGATTTGCTTCCCGGAACTTACGTGGTGACCGTCTCGGCGCCAGGCTTTAAGGATCTTAAAAGCGGCAACATAATTCTGGTGGCGGGGGCGAGCAACCGGTTTGACGCCGAGCTTGTGGTTGGCGGTCAAAAATCGGAAACCATAGTGGTCGAAGCCACAGCGCCGACGCTCATCACGGACAGTGCCGAAGTCAGCGATCTCAAGACGGGCGAGGACATCATCAGGGAGCCGATGAATCGCAGCGTGCTCCAGCTCCTCCGTTTGAACACCAGCACGGTTTCGGATAGTGGTTCCGGGCAAATGATCGGTGGGCAGCGCTCCCCTTACTCGAATCTCACCATCGATGGCGTTACCACCATGAACAACCTCTACGGCGGTCAGTCCGGACCCGCGACTAAGGACCAATCGTATGAGTCAATCGCGGAGATGAAGATTGTCGATGGTAACGGCTCCGCCGATACCCCCGGGTTCGCCTCACTGATTACTACCACGAAGGGTGGCGGCAACCAGTTCCACGGCAGCGCTTTCTATCAGACCGATAACAACGCCTTTGACGCCAGGGGCTTCGGCAAGGGCAACAGGCGCAAGGGACCTAATCTTCAGTGGTACGGTGGCAGCGTGGGAGGGCCGGTTTGGTTGCCGAAGATTTATAACGGACACAACAAGACTTTCTTCTTCGCCACTTGGGAGCACAGGACGTTTCCGCTAGCTGCGGGGAATACGAACGACTTACAGGCCAACCTGCCAACTGCGGCCTTTCAGACAGGGGACTTCTCCAGCCTTCTTCCGGGGATACAACTCACCGATCCATTTAACGGCGGGGCCCCGTTTGCAGGCAACATCATCCCTACAGCCCGGCTCAATTCAGTCGCGCTAGCCTTCCAGAACAACTACTACCCCGCGATCAACAATGCTTGCAACCCCCCCGTTCCGGCGACCAGCTTCGACGCTAACTATTGCACGACGACAACGAGTCCGGAGGGTATCAACCGCTACGATATCAGGATTGACCATCACTTCAGTGACCGCGACACCCTGTCCAGCCGTTTCACCCGCCAAATAGATCCCCAGCCAGGAGGCAACTTCGATCAGAACACTCCCATCTTTGTCACTGCGATCAACCGGAATCAAACCAACCTGTACCTCGCGGAGACCCACGCATTCTCCGCAACCTTGGTGAACGAATTCCGTGTAAGTTTCTCGCGGGACAATTTGCTGATCCTGGATTCTCATCTTGGCAATACCGCGTTAACGCTAACCGGTCTGAACCTCGGCGTCTCGGTGCCTGCCGGCACCCCGGGCTTCCCGGTCATAAGCTTTAATGGCAGCGGCATCGAAGGGATGGGTGAATTGGGGTCCGGGCTTCAGATAGGCCAGGAATATTCCCTTTTGGATAACGTCAGCTGGCAGAGGGGCAATCACAGCATCAAGGCAGGAGTTCTGCTCCGCTACGGCAAGCCACAGGCTTCACTCGGCAACAGGGCGCAGCAGTTCGGATCGTTCGGTTTCGGCGGTGCTGGTTTTGGCACGGGTTTCGACTATGCCGATTTTCTGCTTGGAATTCCGAGCACGGCAAGCCTGAATAGCGACATCCCCAACGTATATTTCCGTAAAACGGATACGGGCTTGTTCGTTCAGGACTCCTGGCACGCCACGTCCAAACTAACCCTGACCTATGGCTTGCGCTGGGAATATTTCATGCCGCCGGTAGATAACAATAACCGACGGGCTAATTTTGACCCCGCCACCGGGAACATGGTTGTGCCCGGCGCAAGTACTCTCGCCCTTCTTAATCCACAGTTGCCAACTGCACTTACTGCGAATATCGAAGTTGCGCCGCCAGGATTTCCCGGGCGCTCCCTGCTCTCTGGCAGAAAGACGAACTTAGGCCCCCGCTTCGGATTCGCTTATCTCTTGGATAAAGGAACAGTCATCCGCGGTGGTTATGGCATCTACTTTGCGTCGCCCCTCAGCGCCTTGCAGGATAGCCTTGAGGGCGCCGGATTGTTCGGTACCACGATTGGCGCCAACAATTCCTTCACGGGCAACGTTCCGTTGTTCCAGTTCCCGAGTCCCTTCAGTACCATCCCAGCTGCTGGGGGCAGCTCTTGCACCACGCAGTGTCTGAGTGTTTCGGGGACGGATCCGCACATCAAGACGCCTACCTCACAGCAATGGAACCTCACGGTGGAGCGCGATCTGGGCCGTTCACTCGTTGCTCGCGTGGCCTATCGCGGCTTTATGACCACGCAGCTCCCCATCACGAACGATCTAACCGTTCCGCAGGTCTTCGGCAACCCCAGGAACTTCCCGCTATATTACAGCGTCGCGTGGACCAATAGCGGCGGGATTCAGAAGATGAACGCTCTGGACTTCACACTGGAGAGAAAATTCACTGGCGGTCTGACCTTCCAGTTTGCTTACACCGTCGCGAAAAACGTTTCCGACACCCTCGCCAGCGATGGAGGCAGTTCCGCGGGCGACTCTCCTTCAAACCCATACAACCGGGCGGGGGACATGGGCAATGTCTACTTCACACCGCGGCATCGGATGGTCAATAACGTGGTCTGGGATGTTCCTTTCGGCAGAGGTCAGAGGTTTGGCTCTGGCGTGATCAAGCCCGTGGACTACGCTTTGGGCGGCTGGGAGATGTCGGCTGTTAACGTAATTCAGTCCGGCTACTTCTTGACGCCAACATATGACGGTCCTAGTGCTCTCGTAAACAATGGCTCCCCCCTGCGGCCGGATTGCAGCGGGAGTCTGGGCGTCTCCAATCCGTCCACGGCCCAGTGGTTCAACACGTCAGCGTTCTCAGCCCCGGCGTTAGGAACCTACGGGAATTGCGGCGTTGGCGTAATCCAGGGGCCGGGTAAGTACGGTTTTAGCTTAGGATTGCACAAGTTCTTCAAGCTGCGCGAAAGCGTCAAACTCAAGCTTGAGGCCAATATGGTGAACGCTTTCAACCATCCAGTCTTAAACATTCCAGAAATGAATTTTTCAACAGGTCCTGGCACTTTTGGAACGATCGGTGTGGACAATAGGCTTTTTCCCAAGGCCGGCGATTCGAATGTGTTTAACAATACAAACTCGAGCATCAACGGCGAGCGGCATATCTGGATGGGCCTCCGGTTGGAGTTCTAAACAGGTTGCGCAAAATCGCCGTGTTCTGACGCGGCGGCCTGAATGGCGTAGATTGTAGTGTTGTAAGGGGCGCACCATTATCCTGAGCACAAGCGAAGGAATGCTGCGCCCCTATTACCTGATTGTGGTTAACGGTTTTGGATGTTTTTCTATGGTGACGAAACTCTTTCGCAAAATCCAGCGGAACTCGCCAGATGCTCTCACCGCCAAGGTACGTTGCATTGAATTGGGCACGGGAGTTAATTTCTAAATGCCCTCCCTAGTGTGGGTTCGTCTTGCTGCGACAACTGCTCTTTTGCTCGTCGGGACGCAAGCCCTCGCGGCCGGATCTCCGGAAGTCAGGATCCGCCAAAAGTTGAATGCCGGATGGCTCTTCGAACGTCAAGTGAAAGGCGCGGGTGAACTCGGGTCTTTCGACCGGGACACGACGATTGCGTCCAGGATCGAACCGCGATTTCGTTCCGCATCCACTCTCACTTATGATGACTCTTCGTGGCAGTCCATTGATCTGCCGCACACTTGGAACGCCCAGGACGTCACCGACGAGCAACCCGGTTACTGGCGGGGCATCGGCTGGTATCGAAAACACTTCCGCATTGACGCCCAATACGCCGGCAAGAAAGTTTTCTTGGAATTCGAGGGCGTCAATAGCGTGGCCGAATTCTGGCTGAACGGCAAGTTTCTGGGCCGCCACAAGGGTGGCTATACCGGTTTCGAGTTCGAAATCACGCCGCGGTTCGGCGCCTCGGAAAACATTCTCACCGTAAAGGTGGACAACCTGTATCACGACACCGTGCCGCCCACGGTGAAAACTGACTACAGCTTTTACGGCGGCATCTATCGTGACGTCTGGCTGCGCATCACTGACCCAACCTATGTTTCCGACGTCGTCTGGACGACCCCCACAGTCAGCCGGGTGGCGGCGCAGGTGGAATTCCGCAGCCGGATCGCCAACCAGACGCCGCGCGTTAGGCACCTTACTCTAACCCAGGAGATTCTTGACCCGCAGGGCAACCGGGTTGACTCGGTTACCGCGCCCGTGACGGTCTCTCCGGGCCAGACAAAGGAGTTGACACAGAACAGCGGCACGCTGAAAAAGCCTCTGCTGTGGTCTCCTGAAACGCCGAACCTCTATCGCATCCGGACCTCGCTTCGAGAAGGCCAGCGCCTGGTGGACATCCTGGAGACGCCGCTGGGCTTGCGCTGGTTCCGCTTTGATCCCCAACAAGGATTTTTCCTTAACGGACAGCGTGTCCAGATACAGGGAACCAACTGGCACCAGTCCTATCCCGGGATGGGCAATGCGCTGCCTAATTCGCGCCATGTGAAAGACATGGAGATGATCCGGGAGATGGGCGCCAACTTCTGGCGGACCTCGCATTACCCGCATGACGTGGCCACGATCGAGGCCTCCGACCGCCTGGGACTGATGGTTTGGGAAGAGCTGCCTATCAACAAGGAAATCGGAGATCCCAGCGAATACATCGCCAACGTTTCGAACATGGCCCGGGAGATGATCCGGCGCGACCGCAATCATCCTTCGGTCATACTCTGGGGTATTGCTGGCGAGATCAATGCTCCCAAGCGTGTATCGCAGCGCGTGGTCGAGATGATTTCCAAACTCTACCGAAAGCTTGATCCGACACGCCTGGTGGCCATGCACCAGCCGCGGGGCGAAGAAATCGAATCGTTGGTGGACGTGGTGGGTCTGGACATCAGCCCCGGAACTGATGAGGAGCACAAAAATAATCCCGGGAGGAATTATCTGGCTAGCGAGTACGGCGCGGGAGCTATCGGACGGGGCCTATATGGCATGGGCCCGGCGAGCGAAGATCGCGCCCTGGCCCTCCACGAGAAGCTTTTGAGCGACTTGAACCGGCGCCCATGGATGGCCGGAGGATTCATCTGGAATCAGTTCGACTATGATGGGGAGACCTACGATGTCGTGACGCCGCATGTGGTCTCTTTCGGCATGGCGGACATCTGGAGGATCCCCAAAGAAGTCTATTACTTCTACCAGAGCCAATGGGCCGAAAGGCCGATGGTGCACATCGTGGGTCACTGGACCTGGCCCGGTGAAGAAGGCAAGAGCAGGGAAGTGAAAGTGTATAGTAATGCGGAACAGATCGAGTTGTTTCTCAATGGGAAGTCGTTGGGAGTGAAGGCGAATGCCGCGGATCCTGGCTTACGTCATCCGCCGCGCATCTGGCAGGTTCCGTACCAACCGGGAACACTGAAGGCGATGGCGATGACCGGTGACAAGGGGATCAGCGACGAGCGAAGAACGGCGGGCCCAGCGTACCGGATTCTTCTGGAAGCCGACACGCAGCGAATGACGTCGGGGGACCCGGAGAGCCTGGCCTATATCACCGCTTCGGTTGTGGACGAAGCCGGGGTGGTCGTTCCCGGCGCGCATCCGGCCATCAGCTTCACCTCCTACGGGCCGGGGCGGCTCATGGAGCAAACTTGGCTTGGTCATGGGACGGGCTTGACCTGGAACGCAGTGGACGGCAAGACCTGCATTGCGTTTCGCTCGACACCACGATCTGGCGAGGCGGCAATCTCCGCATATTCTCCGGGCCTCCGCATGGGGCGGATTGCCATTGAGGTAACCGCGCCGGGCAAGCCCAACGAGATGGATTATAAAGAGCGGTTTGAAACGGACGAGCTTCCATGACCAAGGTGATGGCTTTGTTGCTGCTGTTGGCGCTCTGCGCCGCAGCCGAAACCCCCGTTCTAGCCCAAGAGTCCCTGCGATCCGGCGATCTCCATGTGCTCACCGGCACGCCGCTGGAAAAACAGTATGAGGAGATGCTGCAGAACTATCTCCTGAATCAGGCGGCGCAGCTTGCGGCCAAAAGTCATGACCGGCTGAACGCCGCCCGGTCCCAGGCTGATTTTGTGCGTTGGCAGGAGGAGACGCGACGCAGGTTCCTCGATCTGATCGGCGGTTTGCCCGGCGAAAAGACACCCTTGAACGTGCGGGTAATGGGTGAGGTTCGGCGGGACGGCTACACGGTTCGCAAGCTTATCTACGAGAGCCGGCCGGAATTTTACGTCACAGCCAACTTGTACGTGCCCACTATCGGTACGGCTCCCTTCCCGGCGATTCTCGCTCCCTGCGGGCACTCGCTGCCTGGAAAGGCCGCCGAGGCCTATCAACGGCTGTTCATCGGCCTCGTGAAGCATGGCTACGTGGTTTTGGCTTACGACGCCGTCAGCCAGGGCGAGCGCATGCAGTTCTGGGACTTCGTCTTCCAGCACCGAGGCCTCGTCGACAAGAGTAACGAGCACGGCCTGCTGGGAATTCGCCAGAGTTTGCTGGGCCAAAACCTTGCCAGGGACCTCATATGGGACGGTCTGCGCGGCTTGGACTATATGACCAGCCTGCCGGAGGTGGATGCCTCGCGAATCGGCGTCACCGGTAATTCCGGTGGCGGCACGCTCACCACGTACATTTCGCTGCTGGATCCGCGCGTCAAGGCCGCCTCCATCGTCACCTTCATCAGTTCCATACCCAAGAAGATCGAAGCGCGGGATGTTGATTCCGAAGCCGACCCCGAACAGGACATCGAGGGACTCCTCGCAGCGGGGATCGATCACGCCGAACTGGTGGCCATGATCGCGCCACGTCCGGTGATGATTGGCGCGGCCCTGCGCGACTTCTTTCCGATCGAGGGCACCCGCCAAACGTATGGCGAATTGCAGAAAGTGTACGGGCGGTTGGGAGTGTCCGATCGGCTCAAGATGGTCGTCTTTGACCACGAGCACAAATACAGCCAGCCGCTTCGCGAAGCCACCACGGCATGGTTCGACCGCTGGCTCAAAGGGCAAGAAAACGAAGTTCACGAACCCGGTATCGCTGTGGAGCAGGAGTCCACGCTATGGTGCACGCCCACGGGCCAGGTCGCGACGTCGTTCGGCGGGAAACGCCTCCTGGATATTCACCAGGCCGAAGCCCAGCGCCTGGCAGCGGAACTGGCGAAGCGGCGGCTCCAGGCGTCTTTCCGGCGCGAGCTGGCCGGGAAGGTCCGTGAGCGATTGGGGCTTCCCTCGGCGCCCGTCGAGGTGCATCTTCGTGCCCTCGGCGAAGCACGAAGCGGGGATGTGATCATTGAGAAGCTCCTGCTCGATACCGAGCCGGGCATTGTCGTGCCCACGCGCGTGCTCCATTCACACGCCGAAACGGCACGCCGCCCGGCGGTTGTTTACTTGCGCGATCGGGACGCGGCCGCGGATGATCCGCGCGTGTTCGAAACTCTGGCGCAGCAAGGCTGGACGGTGATTGTCGCGGACGTCCGGGGTTTTGGGGAAACGATGCCCCGCAGGCAAGTAGAGGACTCGCGCATGTACTGTTTTCACCCGCGTGATGGTAAGGACGCTGATTTTGCCTATGCGGCCTCCTCGCTCGGCCGGCCTCTGCTGGGAATGCGCGTCTGGGATGCCTTGCACGTGCTGGAGTACGCACAGTCTCGCGCCGACGTGGATCCGAAGCATGTCGTTCTGGCGGGCCGGGGCTGGGCCGGACTCACGGCGCTGTTTGCAGCCGTTCTGGACGGGCGCGTTGCGCGCGTCGCCGTGGAAGGCGTGCCGGTTTCCTATGCCGAACTGTTTAGCAGCGATATGTATGCGCAACCGGCCAGCCTGGTGCTGCCCGGCGCCCTTCGGGATTTCGACCTTGAGGATGTGTATGGCGCTCTGGCCCCTCGCCCGCTGCTCGTATTGAACCCGGAGGATGGACAGACGGAAAAAATGTTCCGGGCCCAAGCCGAAGCGGCGCTGCAACCGGTTCGCAGGGACTACGACACGGCTTCCGCGGGCAACCATCTACAAGTGGCGGTGGCGCCATCGGAGCACGAGATCGCGGCGGAATTGACCGGCTGGATCGGCGCGGCAAAAACGACTCAGTAAGGGCGCGAACCGCCGGAAATAGCTTACGCGCGCTCTTGCGCAGGAGACTCATCATTACAACAGCAGACGTAATCGTCGTAGGTGGTGGCGTCATCGGTGTTTGCTCCGCCTACTATCTGGCCAAGAGCGGGCGAAGCGTCATACTCATTGAGCAGGGAGAACTCGGTTCGGGCTGTTCCTATGGCAACGCCTGTCTGATCACCCCGAGTCATTCCGTGCCGCTGCCCGCGCCTGGCGTTATCCGGCAGGCCCTGAAGTGGATGCTCAAGGAAGACAGCCCGCTCCTGATCCGTGCCCGCCCGGATTTCCGGCTCTTTACCTGGATGTTGCGATTCGCTCGGAACTGCCGCCCGGATACGATGATGCGTGGCATCCCGGTCCTGCGCGATCTCTGCCGCGCCAGCCTGGCGCTGTATGAGGAACTGGCGCGCAGCGAGAATTTGGAGTTTTGTTTCGAACGGCGTGGAACCCTGTACGTTAACTCGACGGATATCGGTTTCGAGAAATCCAAACGGGAGGCTGAATTGCTGGCCGGCTTTGGCTTCGACTCCAGACTTCTGACTGGCCCTCAAGCTCATGCCTTGGAGCCCGCCGTGCTCGAATCCGTTAAAGGCGCGGTCTACTACCCGGAGGATGCTCATGGCGATTCTCACCTTTTCGTCACCGGGCTTGGCCGTCTCTTGCCAAAGTGTGGCGTGACCGTTCGGACCAATACGCGTGCCCTGGGGCTGCTGTCCGCTAGTGGTGGCCGTATAGGCGTCAGCACCGATCAGGGCGAATTCCAGTGCAAGGACCTCCTCCTTGCCGCCGGCTCCTGGGTGCCAGGCCTGACGCGCGCTCTTGGGGTGCGTCTCCCGATCCAGCCCGGAAAAGGGTACAGCGTCACGATATCCAAGCCGGAGGGCGCGCCAAAAATTCCCGTGGCCCATCAGGAAAAGAAAGTGATCGTCACGCCTCTCGGTGATCGCCTGCGCTTCGCCGGCACGATGGAGTTTGCCGGCATGGATTTGCGAATGAACAACATCCGTGCACAGGCCGCTCTGCGCGGCGGCCGGGAGATTCTTCAGTCTTTCGGCGAGCCGTCGAATATCGACTCATGGTGCGGTCTGCGTCCATGTACGCCCGATGGCTTACCAATGATCGGCCGGCTCCCCAACCGTCCCAACGTCTATATTGCCGCTGGCCACGCCATGCTTGGATTCACCATGGGGCCTGTCACCGGCAAACTCGCGAGCGAAATGATTGCCGGCGCGCCATTGTCGCTCGCAGCGGAAGCCCTTAGCCCAGGCAGGTTCTTGTGAGGACTCCCGTGCTGCCGTGGTGGCTCGCAAGGGCATCATGTGCGCCAAGAACTCAATTTCACTTGGGCAGGTCGATCGGGAATACGCGCTGATCAAGAAATGCATGATCCACGTTCCAGCGCGAGGGACACTGCCCTTGTCAGGAGGTTTGCCATGCAGAACCCAATGCGCCGCCGGGAATTTCTGAAGGTTGCCGGGACGGCGGCTGCGCTAGCCGCCAGCGGGAATACGCTTGCGCAACCCTTGCCGGTCCCCGCGACTTCACCGGTGGCAAGGCTCTTCCCCGGATGCTGTGCCTATTCTTATCGCAAATATCTGGACGCCGGCACGATGACCATGGAGGAGTTTATCTTGAAGGGAGTGGAACTGGGTGTCCACGCGGTGGACGTCACCGCGTACTGGCTGAAGTCCACGGAGCCCGCTTACCTCATCAATCTCCGGCGGCTTGCGTTCAAGAACGGGCTGGCGTTCTCGGGCGCGGCCATCCGCACCCAGATGTGCCAGGCGGATTTGGCGGAACGCGCGCGGCAACTGGAGAGCATCAAAAAGTGGATTGAAGCAACCGATCTGCTGGGCGCGTCGCACCTGCGCGTCTTCGGCGGCGCTTTGCCTCCCGGCGCCAGCGAACGGCAGGGAATCGAATGGGCGGCCGAGACGATGAAAGCCGCATGCGAGCACGGTGCCAAGCGTGGCATCACCCTGGGGATCGAAGACCATCACGGGATTACCGCAAGAGCCGACCAGGTACTGGAAATCCTCCGGCGGGTGGACTCGCCTTTCGCCGGCATCAATCTTGACGTGGAGAATTTCGAAGTCCAGTCGGAAGAAGATCGTTATGCGGCGATCGAAGCCTGTCTCCCTCATGCGACGCATGTCCACATCCGTGACATTGTATCTGAAACGCGCCGTCCCATCGATTTGGACCGCATCGGGCGATTGTTCGTGAAGGCCGGGTACAAGGGCTACATCTCCGCGGAATACGAGGGCGAGGAAGATCCCATGACGGGCGTGCCGAAGCTGGTGGGGAAGATCAAGGATCTCTGTCGCAAATATTCAAGCGCCTAAATGTCCTGCTGCCGTGGAACGGCAGGATTCATTTTAGCAATAAGAAAGGTTGAAGCGTGGCGGATTCGATGCGTCTTTCCGGGATTCGATTGCACTGGGTGCAGGTGCCGCTGTGGGAGCCTTTTCGCATCTCCAACGGAGAGGTTTCCGTGAAGGAGGCCATCCTGGTCGAGGTCCACGCCGGGGACAGATCCGGCTGGGGGGAAGCGTCTCCTCTGGCGGGGTCCGCTTATTCCGGCGAGACTCCCCAATCAACGTGGGAGTTTCTGCGCAATCATCTCGTTCCGGCTTTTCTGGAACGGCCGGAACTGGATCCGCATCATTGTTTTGAGCGGCTGGAGGAGTTTCCTGGGGAGCCGTTTGCCAAGGCTGGACTTGAGGGCGCGGTGTGGGACCTGAGCGCCCAGCAGTTGGGCACGCCACTCTGGTCGCTGCTGGGAGGCCGTAAGCGAGCCATCGAGTCCGGAGCGGCGATCGGACTTTTCCCCGATCTTTCCGATCTGCTAACGCGCGTCGAGAAGTTTTTGGGGCAGGGCTACCGGCGCGTCAAGATCAAGATTGCGCCCGGGCAGGATGTGGAACTGGTCCGCGCCGTGCGCCAGAGATTTGGCAGCGTTCCCCTGATGGTGGACGCGAACGCTGCCTACCGGCTCGGCGATGCGAAAGTGTTCGAGGAGTTGGACCGCTTCGGCTTAATGATGATCGAGCAGCCGCTGGCTCGGGAAGCTCTGGGGGAGCATGCAGAACTTCAGAACAAATTGCGCACGCCGATTTGCCTGGACGAGTCGGCCGAAAACCTGGAATCGGTCCGCTCCATCATTCGACAGGGCAGCGGGCGCATCCTCAACATCAAGGTCCAGCGCATGGGCGGGCTCTGGCCTGCGCACCAGGCTCACGACCTGGCGCAGGCGGCCGGCATGCCCTGCTGGCTGGGCACCATGCCGGAACTGGGGATAGCCTCCGTGCAGGGCCTGCATCTCGCGACACTTCCGAATTTCACCCTCCCCTCAGACGTGGAGGCCTCGGAGCGCTGGTTCGTGGACGACATCATCAGCTCGCCGATTGCGATCACGCCGGATGGTTTGATCGGCCTGTCGGATGAACCCGGGATGGGGTGCGGGGTCGTGGCCGAGAAAGTCGAACGTTACCGGATCCGCCTTGAGGAGTTACGAGCATGAGTTCATCTTCAGTTGCCGAATGCTACAAGCGGTTGCATCACGGGCTGATTCCCGCCGTGCCGGTGCCGCTCAATGCATCCGGCCAAGTGGATACCGCCGCACAGGGACATTATGTGGCGCACATGGCCAAACAAAGGATCGCGGGTGTTGCAGTGTGGGCGCACACCGGGCGGGGACTGCGCCTCGGCCGCGAAGCGCGGATTCAGGTTCTACAGACGTGGCGCGATGGGCTCGGGACCGGCAAGATGCTCATCGCGGGGGCCGGCGGGGCTCCGGAGCATGCCGACAACCCCAAGGCGTACATTGATTCCGTCGTGCGCATGGGAGCGGAGGCTCTCGATAACGGCGCACATGCCTTGCTTGTCTACGCGCCCGCTGCCTTTCGCGGATCTGCGCGCTGCGAAGACCTGACCTACGACTATCACCAGCAGTTGGCCTCGCTGGGCGCTCCGCTCATCCTGTTTTACTTGTATGAGGCTGCCGGAGGAATCTCCTATTCGCACGGACTCTTGCGCAAGCTCTTTGCCCTGCCGGAGGTGGCCGGGATCAAACTCGCCACGCTGGACAGCGTGATGACCTTCCAGGATGTGGCCGGCCTGATCCACGAAGAATTTCCCGGGAAGCTGCTGATCACCGGCGAGGATCGTTTCTTGGGTTACAGCCTGATGTGTGGCGCGCAAGCGGCCCTGATCGGCATGGGCGCCGCCTGCACGGAGCTGCAGCGGAGTCTCTTGGACGCCTATTTTCAGGGACGGCCCGCGGAGTTTCTCGCGCTGTCAGAGCGCGTGGACAAACTCGGGCAGGTCTTATTTCGTGCACCGATGGAAGGCTATATCCGCCGCGTGCTGTGGACTTTGGTTCATGAAGGAGTGCTTGGCCGCGAGTCCTGCCATGACCCTTGGGGGCCGCCACTGCCCGAAAGCGAATTTGCGGAAATCGGCGAAGCTCTTCGTCAACTGGCCCAGGCCGGCCGCAAAGCGGGGAATTGAGGATCAAACATGTGGGAATTTTGTCCTCCAAGAATTCGGTTGGTTGGTACGCCACATCCCGGCGAATTGGAAGCTCGGCGCATCGCGGAAGATTTTGAACGATTCCGCGATGGAATGCCGCGCCCGCTCGAAGCCTACATCCTTGCCACCTACGGCATTGACCTTGCCAGTGAGTATGCAGGGCTGCCTATCAAGAACCCCTTTGGCAAGGCTTCCGGTCAGCTTTCCCTTGCCCGGCACCAGATTCAGCAGGATGCTGGCGGTGGTCTCGGTTTTGTCGTTTTGAAAACCGTTATCGGACAGGACGCGGGCGGCGAGCAGAGCATGCGCGAGTGGGCCATACCGGAAACGCGTATGGCGATTGAGCAGATTCGCGGCCGGGGAGGGGAACAGGGATGGACCGTTACGTGGAAGGGGCGCGGCTGGTTTGATACGTTCGACGCCTACGCGAGTTTTTTTGGCCAGGCGCTCAGCGTGGGGCAGGGCTCGGATATGCTTGTGGCGCCCTCCGTGAAGTATCACTTGCCTGGTGTTGAGGAAAATTCCTGGAAGCAGGAGGAATATAGCTTCACGACGAGCCGCCTGCTGGAAACATGGAGCGAGCGCTGCGGTGGCCTGCCCATGCCTCTCGAAAAGGATTTCAGCCCCACCCTGGCAGGTTCTGAGCGGGCCACGCAGCAGGCAAAAATTATGGAGTGGCTGGAGGGGGTGCCGGGGTTAATTCACGGGGCGGCGCCGGGTCGGATCCGCGTGGGGCTGAAAATGTTCAACGCGCTGTTTGAGGATGATTTTCAGCTGCGGATGCTCGATGCGGTACACGCCGCACGGCCGGGCGATGGCCGCGCGGATTTCCTGGTATACGCCAACCGTCTTTTCGACCCTGCAAAGACGTTCGAAGGCAAAATGGGAGTCGCCTACGGCGGCCCGGACCTGAGCAGCCGGAATTTGGCCGTACTCGAGAAGTTTCTATTCGACCGCACCGATGCGGCAGATGTACCGGCAGTCGGAACAAAACAGCCGGCTCTGTTGCCGCTGAGCGCTACGGGTGATATTCACTCAGGCCGCATCGCCGTCGAATATCTTCTGCGCGGCGCCGCGAACTTTCAAATGCATACGATTTTCCAACTGCCCAATAGCGCCTTCGTGATGAATACGGGGAGCAAGACAGAGATGGCTCTGCATCACCTGCTCTTTCACCCTCAAGAAGGTTTTCTTGCCTGGCTGCTCGACCTGCGAAGGCGATTTGCTTGGAAAAAGGAAATGAATGTCCATGGGATGGCCCAATGGTCCCAGGGCAATTGGAAGAGCGTCACCATGGAACTTAGTCCTTCCGCTGCCATTTCCGAGGGGAGAACGCGAGGAACTGGTTAGGCACTGCTTGCAAGACGAATGGTGCGGACTTGTAGGCTGCGGCAATGACGGCACGGAATTGTGCTCTAAGGAGGCAATGATGAATCGCAGGGATTTTGTGAGCGGCACGCTGGCGGGACTCGCGGCAGCGCAGATTCCAAAACTGCCGCCACTGATGGCGGCCATTTCTCAGGACGCGATGCCACGCGCTCATTGGCTGAAAAACGGGCTGATCGACGCTGGTGGATCGCATGAGCCATTTATCTTTCTGGTCCGAAGAGGTGGTGAATCACGGAATGCCCGCGAATTCTATGAGCGCCAGCAGAGCGAGCCTCTCATCCGCAGGCTCAAGGAGCAGGGGATCGAAGTCTTTCACACGCACCTCTACAAAGGGTTCGGCATGGCGGCCGAAAAGCCCGAGATGGAGGACGCCAAGCGCGCGGCGGAAATCGCTCATCGATACGGAATGAAGGTGGATACCTACATCCAGTGGAATTCGCTGATGTACGAAACATTCTTCGCCGAGGAGCCCCGCGCCAAGGACTGGGTCCAGCGCGATATCGCCGGTCGGCCCATTCTGCTCACCTACGGCTATCAACAGTCCTATCGCTACCGGCCCTGCTTCGCCAACCAGGAATATCTGGATTATTTGAAGAGGATCGTCCGCTATGCGGTGGTGGAGGTAAAAACCGACTTCATTCATTTTGATAATTTCGATTTGAATCCCGAGCCGGACTCCTGCCATTGCCCGGCTTGCGTGCAGGGATTCCGCAGCCGTTTGAAGGCGAAGTATTCTCCGGAGAAGCGCAGGGAGCGCTTCGGCTTTGAGAATACGGACTTCGTGAATCCCCCGCAGTGGAACAGCCAGAATCCTCCGGAGAAAATGGAAATCATCTTTGACCCGGCGATTCAGGAATGGATTGATTTCCGCTGCCAGTTGATGGCCGACGCCTTGAAGCTGATGGCGCTCTATGCCAAATCGCTGAATCCCGATGTGGCCATAGAAATTAACCCCCACGGCATCACCGGCCAGAATCGCGCGTGGGAATCCGGCATCGACCATTCGCGGATTCTGAAATGGACCGAGGTCTTCTGGACGGAAGAAGACAACCCGCCCGGATGGCTGCCGGACGGCCGCCTGATTTCGAAGATCCGCAGCTTCAAGCTGGCCAGGACCTATGAAAATATTTTGCTCGTACACTTATCAGATGATCCCGTGGCGATCGCGGAGTGCCTGGCTTTCAATCAGACCATCGGCTACGTGGGCGAGGACCCGATCTTTCCCGGACTGCTAAAGCACATTGCCTTCTATCGCAAGTATCGCGAACTGTTCACCGGCACGGAAGATGTGGCCACGGTCGCCGTCCTGCGCTCGCAACCCTCCATCACCTATCACAACGCCCGCGCGCAGTTGAGCGCCATTCTGGTGGAGCAGTCGCTCATCCAGTCGCGCATTCCATTCGACTTGATCTTCGACGAACACCTGGCAGACCTTTCCAAGTATAAGGCCATCGTTTTGCCGGATTCGGAGTGCTTGTCCGATGAACAACTTTTGCTGATCCGGCGTTTCGTAGAACAGGGCGGCGGCCTCGTGGCCACCGGTTTGGCAGGCGTTTACGACGAGTGGCGCAGGCTTCGCGTTCAACCGGGTTTGCGCGGACTCGTGGATGCTCAACCCACCGGAGAGGCCTATCTGGAACATGTCGAAGGCATAGGAACCGCTGCGGGCATCCCTGTGCGCAAGGAATTCGACAGAGGGCGCGTGATCTATTTTCCGGGAATCGAGTTTGACGGCCCGCTGCCGCAGCCGGAAGCCTACTTCGGGATCAGCAACCACTATTGGAAGCTCGCTAAGAATTGGAAGGAAATCACCGAAGGGGTCCGCTGGGCCGCGGGCGATTCTATGCCCGTGAGCGTCAGCGGGCCCCCCTACCTCATTGCCAATCTGGTGTCGCAACAGGCGAAAAGGAGAATCCTGCTGCACCTCGTAAACTACGATGCTAAAAATGCCCCGTCGGTCAAATCAATCGAAGTTGCTTGTCGCTTGCCTCATGGAGCGACGGTGAAGGAAGTAGTGGTGTATTCGCCAGATTTTGACACGCCGCACTCCCTTAACGCGAGTGGCAGTGAGGGGATCTGTGTCTTCACCGTTCCTGAAATCAGGGTTTATTCGGTTGTCGCTGTGAGCTGGTGAGTGTCGGAAGGAGCGGCTGTGTTACGGCAGATTCCGCTGTTACGAATCTCACAGCGAAATCCCTCTCTTCCAGGGGATGAAATCGTCCTGCGCCAGGAGTTCTGCCTTGGTTCTGACTTCGCCGCTGGCAACCTCGATGGCCAGGTCAAGAATCGCTTCCCCCATCTGTTCGACCGTCTTTTCTCCGGATACGATGGCGCCCGTGTCGATGTCGATGATGTCGTGCATCCGCCGCGCCAGTTCTGAATTGGTGGCCGCCTTGACGATCGGAGCGATGGGGTTTCCCGTCGGGGTGCCCAGTCCGGTGGTAAACAGAACGATATTGGCGCCAGCTCCCACTTGTGCCGTAACCGCTTCAACATCATTTCCCGGAGTACACAGCAGGTTCAATCCGGAACGGGTCGCGTACTCCGGATAATCGAGCACCGCAACAACCGGGGAAGTGCCGCCCTTCTTGGCTGCACCCGCCGATTTCATCGCATCGGTAACCAATCCGTCGCAAATGTTGCCGGGCGATGGATTCATGTCGAAGCCGGAGCCCACCGCCTTGGCCCGCGCGGCATACGCGCGCATAAGTTGGATAAAGCGGACTTCATCCTCTTTCCGCGTGCAGCGATCAATCAGTGACTGCTCCACACCGCAGAGTTCCGGAAACTCCGCGAGCAGGCTCTTGCCGCCCAAAGCAGCTATCAGGTCCGCGACATGCCCCAGGGCCGGATTGGCCGATATACCGGAAAATCCATCGGAGCCGCCGCATTTGAGGCCGATGCACAATCGGGAAAGTGGCGCTGGCGCGCGCACGGCTTTGTTGGCTTCGATCAAACCCAAAAAGGTTTGACGGACGGCCTCGGAGAGCATCGCGAATTCCGTTCCGCTCTGCTGCTGATCGAATACCAGGACCGGCTTGGCGAAATTCGGATTTCGCTTGCGGAGTTCTTCGCGCAGAATGTCCGCCTGCGCGTTCTGGCAGCCAAGACTCAGAACGGTTGCACCGGCCACATTCGGATGATGAATGTACCCTGCCAGCAGCCCGCACAAGTTGTCGGAATCTTCGCGCGTGCCGCCACAACCGCCGGTGTGGACCAGAAACTTGATTCCATCAATATTCGGGAAGACCGTGCGCCTCACGGCCGGCAGGCTGGCGCTTTCGAGCGCATGGGCCGGAATCTCGTTGACTCTTCCTTCGCGGTAGAGCCGGACCAGTTCCGCGACCTGCTGGCGATGTACCTGCGGCGGCGCAAAGCCCAACTCTTCCTCAAACGCTTGCTGGATGACCTGGACGTTTCTGGTCTCGCAGAAGACCAGCGGAATTACCAGCCAATGATTGCGCGTGCCAACCTGGCCGTCGGCGCGGTGGTAGCCCAGGAAAGTTCTCTGCCTCCACCGGGAGACGTCCGGAGCATTCCAATAGTACTCCGCGGACCTGTCGTGGAAGGCGGCGGCTTCGTGCCTCGTGTTGCGCATAGAGATCAGCTCGCCCTCGCGAATTTGTTCGACTGCCCGTCCCACCAGAACGCCGTACATGATGACTGGATCGCCCGGCGCGAGACCCTGCGTGGCAAACTTGTGTTTGGCGGGCACATCCGAAGCCAGAACCATCGTCCTGCCAGCAAGGAAAACCCCCTCGTCCCTTTTCAAATCGGCCAGCGCGACCACTACGTTATCGTCGGGATGGACCTTTAGAAGTCTGTTTTCCATTGCTTTCCTGCAGGCCGCATCTGCCGCCGTTCCTTTCAGTGTGCGAATTTCCTCTTCGACTTCGTGTGTTTACACCCTTTGTAAAAGCCGCTCGGTCATTGTCGAATAAATCTCCACTGCTTCCATCAACTGTTTTTTGGGAATGCGCTCTTCCGCAGTGTGCGCTACATGGATAGTTCCCGGTCCGACGAGGAACGGTTCGCCCCAGGCGCCTGCAAGGAAGGGAATGTCCGTGGTGTAGGAAACTACAGTTGTGGGAAAGCCCACGATACGACCCAGCCGGGCTAGCGGAACGTGCAGGACTTCTTTGACGTCCACGCGACCTGCAACGGCTGCCGTGAACGCTTCGCGAACGGGGTCCGCGTCGCCGACGAGCCGGATCATGACCTCAGCACACGCCGCGTCGGCGATGACGTTGGGTGCCCGGCCCCCGGCAATGGTTCCGATGTTCATCGTGCCGCGGCCGAGAAGTGGATCCTCCGGCAAGGGGATTCGTCGCAGATCCTGGAGAACGTCGAGCAAGGCTTCAATCGCGGAGCGCCCCAGTTCCGGGTAGGCAGAATGCGCCATCTTTCCCTGCGCCGCGAGTTCGTAGCGCAGCGCGCCCTTCGATCCGAGGGCCAGAAGATTCTCGGTGGGTTCGCCATTGATCAAATAGCGCGCGCCACGCGGATTCCGTGCGGCGGCCTTCGCTCCGGCGCTGTCGCGTTCTTCTCCCACAACGAACAGCAGGCCGAAGTTGCGCACGGCTCTTAGCAGCAACTGTTCAGCGGCCGCAATCATCGCGCTGATGATCCCCTTGGCGTCGCAGGCCCCGCGCCCCCAGATGTGCTCGTGGTCTTCTCTCGAAGGAATGAACGGAGGCACGGTATCCATGTGCGTGGAAAGCGTGACGATGGGATCGCCCCAGCAGGCGAACACATTGAACCGGCCGTCCCCAACATCCATACGCTCCACGCGGCCGGAATAGGGCAAAGCCATTGGAGACAGAAAATCGAACAAAAAGCTTGCGGCCTCTTGTTCGTTGTTGCTGAAGGATTCCCTATCAATCAGCGTTCGAGTCAGTTCGCAAGGGTTGATCATAGGAATAAGAATGTACAGACGGCCAACAGTGTGGAGCCGCAACCGGAAAGTGCCGAATGCGCTTGCAATTGTTTAGCACGATCACCTTGCCCGTAGTATATACTGTCCTGGAAGTGAAGGGAATCGAAGTCAATCACAAGAAAGCACAATAGACCCTGAACGCGGGTTGAGCAGGCCGGGTGAATCGTCGTGGGGTTGATCGATGCTTGTACGTCCGAGCCATCTCATAGAAAACGCCTGACTGGGTCTGGGAGTAAGGATGGGTTACTCACGCTTCGAGTTGAACGGCAAAGTCGCCGTGGTGATTGGCGGGACTTCCGGTATTGGCCAGGTTATCGCGCGCGGGCTGGCCGAGGCAGGCGCGGATGTGGTCCCGACATCGCGCCGCCTCGATATGGTGGACATGGCCGCCCGGGAGATCGAGATCCTCGGCCGGCGCACTCTGCGGGTCAGCTCTGATGTTACGGATCGTGCATCGCTCCAGCATCTGCTGGATTCTGCGATAGAAGCCTTCGGCAAAGTGGATATCCTCGTCAACGCCGCAGGCCAAACCAAACGCACGCCCCTGCTGGAAGTCGAAGAGTGTGAATGGAACGAGATTCTCGAAACAAACCTGACCGGCGCTCTTCGCGCCGGCCAAGTTTTCGGCCGGCACATGGTCGAGCGACGTTATGGGCGCATCATCCACATCGCCTCTCTGTCCTCCTTCCTGGCTCTCTACGAAGTGGCTGCTTATGGCGCCAGTAAGGCCGCACTTGCTTCGTTGACCCGCACCATGGCCATCGAGTGGGCGCGCTACGGCGTCTGCGTGAACGCCATTATGCCCGGTGTCTTCCGGACTGCGCTCAATGAGAAGTTGCTGGATGGAACGCCGCGTGGCCAGGAATTCCTGATGCGCACTCCCATGAAGCGTTTTGGCCAGTTGGAAGAGTTGGTCGGAGGCGCTGTCTTTCTCGCCTCCGATGCCGCCAGCTTTGTCACTGGCACGATCCTGGCAGTGGATGGGGGATTTCTTGCCAGTGGCGTTAACCAGTAGGGGTATGAGAAACAAAGAGTCTCTGCGACCCGGACGGTCCCTGCATAGGGATTGAGCCCTCGGCCGAATCCACTGGCTGCACTTCGATCGCAAGTTTTGCGAAATTCAGGAAATCGAGGCATGAAATGAATGATCCGATATCCCGCCGCAAGTTTCTTAACACTGCTGGCATGGCGGCCGCAGTCTCCATCCCTTGGGGTATCTTGGGGGCACCCGCGGCCAATGCGTTTCTGGCTGGCGAGGGCATGCCTGTTTCTTCCAAGACCCCCGATCGCATTGTCGATATGCATGTGCATTTTGACGAAAGGAACCTCAATTTCATCGCTAATCTCCTGCAACTTTCGGACCGGCTGAATCTGACGGCGTGCGTACTCACTCCTTATGCTTACCGCAAGGTGGTGGCGGACGCGGCGAAGCAGCATCCCACCCAAATCATTCCTTTCGGCTCCGTTGACCTGGACGCGCCGGATGTTGTCAAGCAAGTGGAGGAGTTACACGCGCTCGGCTATCGCGGCCTCGGCGAATTGGAGTACGTGAAGAAGCCGTACTCCGACCCGTCCTATTTTCCCGTGTACGAACTCGCAAACCGCTACAGCTGGTTCATCACATTTCACACCGGCATCGTGTTGCGGCAGAAGTTCGACGAACCGGAAGATGTCGCTTCCTACCGGATGCGGGCTTTCTATCTGGAAGAGATCGCGCGGCGCTTCCCGAAGATCACCGTGCTTGGCGCGCACTGCGGCAATCCGGAATACGAATGGGCCGCGGAGGTCGCGCGCTGGAATCCCAACGTATTTTTCGACCTCAGTGGCACGACCCTGACCAAGATGCGCGGACGCCTCGCCGATTTCCAGAAGTTCTTCTGGTGGTCGGATACCGAGTGGAGAACGAAGACGCCGGACGACGACCCCAGTGCCTACATCAAGCTTGTATTTGGCTCTGACGTCCGCCTGGATTTGATCGAATCCGTGGTGAATCAATACCGTTCTATGTTCGATGCCTGCGACGTTCCGGATCGCACGCGCAAGATGATCATGGGTGGAACGCTGGCCAAGATGCTGGGCCTGCCCGATTGATTGGGCAGGCCTATCTTCTGGTGCGGGGAAAATCCCCTGGACCGGAATGCCCCCGCCTGAAGGCTTGCTTTCGGAGGGAGCCATTTGCGCCGTACGCTGCACTCTGCGATGAATGTTCACTTTCTGGCGGCTTCTGGGGGTTACAATGCGCGTCTTTTATGGCTGGTGGATCGTTCTTGCTGCGTTCCTCAACCTTTTCTTTGCGGTGGGAATACTTTTCTACGGCTTTCCAGTTTTCTATCCCTCGATGATCGAGTCGCTCGGGTTCACGCGGGCTCAATTGACACTGGGTTTCCTGTTGGGCTTTACGGTCGCGGCGCTGCTATTTGGAGTTCTCGCCGGCGTGCTCATTGACCGGCTGGGGGCGCGCCGTGTGATATGGGTCGGCATCTGGTTCGTCGGCTTTTCCCTGATCCTCATGGGCCACATGACGCGGTTGTGGCAATACTACCTGCTGTGCATCACGGAAGTCGTGGGTTACGTCCTGACCGGCCCCATTCCCAACCAGGTGTTGATTGCCAACTGGTTTCGGCTAAAGCGTGGGCGTGCCATGGGCAGTGCGTATCTCGGATTGGGACTGAGCGGCGTAATTTCCCCACTCCTGATCAACAGGTTGATTCAGAGTTTTGGTTGGCGGCATGCCCTCGAAATCGTAGGGACGCTCATTCTGGTGGTACTTTTTCCCGTTGCCCACTGGATTACGCGCTCGAGTCCGCGTGACCTAAACCTTCTCCCAGATGGTCTCTCGGCGCAGGTGCAGGAGGCACATTCCTCGCCGGATTCCGCTTTGAATGCTTCTCCCGCCGATGACTCCGCTTCGGGAGCGGAGGTCGGACGAGCAGTTCGCTCTCGCAACTTCTGGCTCATCCTAGCGGGGTGCACGTTGACCATTGGTGCCATCGGTGCGGTCACGCAGCACCTTATCCTGTTTCTCAAGGACCAGGGGTATTCGCTGAGCGCCGCTTCGCGCGTGGCGAGCGCCGTGCTGGCTTCAAGTCTCGCTGGCCGCGTGATCGTGGGCCATTTCGCGGATCGTTACAGCAGGAAGAACGTGATGGCCTTATTTTATCTCGTTCTGGCACTGGCCATTCCTCTGCTGTTCCTGGGCCACCGGCCAGCGGCCGTCTGGGGGTTTGCGCTCGTTTTCGGGTTCGCCCTGGGTGCTGACTATATGTTGATTCCCCTGGTTACAGCGGAATGCTTCGGATTGCCGGCCCTCGGAAGGCTCCTGTCGTTGATCATTATGGGATATTCATTAGGCCAATGGTTCGCTCCTTGGGTGACCGGGCGAATTTTCGACACCTACCGCAGCTATGATCTCGCCTGGGGGATCATGGCCGTTGCCGCCCTCGTCGGTGCGGGAACGGTTTATGCGATCAGACCGGAACGGGAAACGCGAGTAATTCTCGACCAAGCGCCGGGATCTTAGGCCGCCAGTGCCGGCGAGTGTCGAGGCTGGTCACCGGCCGCGAACTGCATCAGCGCGGCACGACCGGCAGCATGAGCGCCGAAGGGTGCTCGCGGTCGTGCAATACCGTGTTTGTGGCTTTCACCGGGTGCGTGGCGTGCGCCTGGTCTTCTCCCGTGTTCAAGTTGCGATCAAAACGCGGGAAATTGCTGCTGGAAACTTCAAGTCGCAGCTTGTGGCCGGCCAGGAAGACGTTGCTGGTGGCCGCAAGGTCGATCGCGATCTTGTAGATTTCCCCGGGATTCACCAGCTCGGCCTTTTCCTGCGAGGCACGGTAGCGCATCCGCAGGATTCCTTCGGTCAGATTCTGGGCAAAGCCGTTCGGCCAGACATCCACCAGTTTGGCTGTAAAATCCGTGTCCACCACCGAAGATTGGATGTATAGATCGAGGGTGACCGGCCCCGTCACTTCGAAATTCTCTTTGAATGTCGGAGTGGTGTAAACTAGGACATCGTTCCGCGTCTCGACTGGCCGCTGATCAAAAGGACCCGCGGTCAAATGGACATTGTCGCAGCAGAGAGGGCCGCCCCTCGTGGGCGCGGGGTTTGCCGGATCATAAGTGAACTTGTCGCCGGTGGTTCTGGGGGCTGGGGGTTGCGGACTCAGAGTCCCGTCCCCCAGCAGGGAGTTCGCGTTTCCGGCTGATTGCAGGTAATAGGGCGTGTTCGTCGAGCGCGAGAGCGGCCACTCGTCTTCATCCCTCCACACGTTCTGCCCCATTACAAAAATCTTCACTGGTTTTTCCTGAGCAACACCGTTGGAGATTCCTTTCAGCAGGTAGTCGTACCAGCGCAGCATGACTTCATCCTGATTGAACGTTGATTGCGTTCCAAAATCCACCTCGCCGATTTTCTGTCCAGTTCCCGCATGGCCCCCCACGGCGATGAGCAGGCGCTGGCCGTGTCGCGCCGCATCGCTGCCGGCGCGAACCTCCAGTCCAAGATAATTCCGCAGCGTGCCCCCGAGGAAAATGTCGTACCAAGCGCCGACATGGAAGATCGGTACGGTGATCTGGCTGTAGCGGTCCTCGATAGACCACTGCTTCCAGTAGTCATCGTAGGCGGGATGCGCCAGCCAATCGAAGAAGTAAGGCGCCAATCCCTCCGTTGTGGCTGGATTCTCCACGGGAAAAGAAGACAGGGGCAATCTTTCTGCCCAGTTCAGGGCATTGGTGTCTTGTCGGAACCGGCGGTTGAGCGTGTCCGCGGCGAGATGCACGGTCCACGATTCGTTGAACCACTGTTCGAATGCGCCACCCTGATAAGTCCATCCCTCATGGTAGTTCGAGGCCGTGACCACCGGAAAGATCCCGGCCAGATGTGGCGGATGAACGATGGCCGCGAGCATTTGTGTGGCCCCTACGTATGAACCCCCGAACATGCCCACTTTGCCGTTCGCATAGGGTAATGCAGCTGCCCATTCAATGGTGTCGTAGCCGTCTGCCGATTCGTGTTTGAATGGATACCATTCGCCTTCTGATGTGAACCGGCCGCGAACGTCCTGGATGATGACCACGTAACCCCGGGCGGCTGCGGCTACCCCTGTCTCCAGTTCGCCCTGCTTGTCGTAGGGCGTGCGGCAAAGCAGCACCGGGAACTTGCCCTCCGCCTTCGGGCGATAGATATCCGCGCGCAGGACAACGCCGTCCCGCATCGTGGCTTGCACACCGCGCTCGATGGTTACTTCGTAGCGCTCCGCTGCACTCAGCGTAGCCGGAATCGTAGTCCAGACGATACATAGCAAGACAAGAGTTCGGATGTGTTTCACGTTGCTCTCCTGGTCCCGGCACGAACATTTTCTTTCGCAGCGTGCGGCCGGGCGACGGGTATTTCCCCGCGCGCTGTTCAGTGCTTGTTTTCCTGTATCTCCAGTGCACGCAACAACATGCGGAGGAGAGGCCGCCCCTGCACGCGCCTTTCTAGGGTCTATTTCCTTTAGTAACTTTTACTTGCGTTTTCCTGCTATGTCAAGCAACATCGAGATGTTCCAAACGGCTGGCAGCCAGCCCAGCCCGCTCTCGGCATCGTTGGTTTGGCATCCCAGGAATGCTTAGGAGGAGTTACCGCGATGAGTACGCAGGCGCAGTCCGCAGTGGAGAAAATGGTCTTCCGCAAGACCAACGCGCATACCGGGCGGCAAATCTCCGTTTCGCCGGGCAACAGCATGATGCGGCATCTTGCCTACGGCCGTATTCTCCTTAATCCTTCGCAATCCTCGGTACGGTTCAGCACCGCTGACCGTGAAACGGGGTTCATTTGTCTCGGCGGAGAAGCGCACGTTCGCATCGCTGGGAGCACCACGCAGTTGGGACGTTTCGACGCCGTCTATATTCCGCGCGATTCTGCGGTGGAAGTCACCACGGGATCGTCGGTGGATATCGCCGAGTTTTCTGCCGAAGTGGAAAAACAGTACCCCTTGCAAGTCGTTCGTTGCGCGGATGTCGCCAAGGACCCGGGGTTGAAGTACAGCACGGGCGGTGCTGGCTGTACGCGTCACTTGCACATGTTGCTGGCCAAGAACATTGAAGCTGGGCGGTTAATCGTAGGCATCACGCACTCTGATCCCGGCAACTGGACGAGTTGGCCGCCGCACGAGCACGCCAAGATGCTCGAAGAGATGTATGTGTACATCGACATGCCACATCCGGCCTATGGCATTCAGCTGGTATACAACGACACGGAATATCCAGAGCTTGTGACAGTTGTGCGCGATGGTGACGCTGTTCTGATGCCCAGTGGTTATCACCCCAACGTTTCCATTCCCGGCCATCGGATTGCCTTCCTTTGGGCGATGGCTGCGCATCGCGAGGGGGAAGACCGCCAGTTCGGCGTGGTGAACGTTCAACCGGGCTTCAACCAGGGTGGCTCGGGCCTGGAAGCCGGGCGGAAGAAGTAGAATCGCCCCTCTGCGGATCCGTTCATGAGCGAAGGTACCCCCATCGTCGAGACGGAAATCGCGGCACCGGGAAATGCGCGCCTTGCCGAAGAGGCTGCCGGGCCCAACGCTGCTCTGTTTCTCGGGCGGTTCCGCTGGGTGATTTGCGCAATCCTCCTGCTCGGCACGACCAAGAACTATATGGATCGCCAGGTGCTGGGCGTGTTGAAAATCACCCTCCAGCATGATATGGGATGGAACGAAATTGATTACAGCAATCTGGTGTTCGCGTTTCAGGCCGCTTATGCGCTCGGCATGCTGCTCGTCGGACGTTTCATTGATCGTGTGGGTACCCGGCTGGGATATGCCCTGGCCATGGTGTTTTGGAGCCTCGCTTCCATGGCTCACGCCCTCGGCAACTCGCTGGTCGGCTTTGCGTTCGCGCGCTCCGCGCTCGGCTTTGGGGAGGCGGGCGTGTTTCCCGCCAGCATCAAGGCCGTTGCCGAATGGTTCCCGCAAAGGGAGCGTGCTCTCGCCATAGGAATTTTCAACGCGGGCACCAATGTCGGCGCGATTCTTACTCCCTTGCTCGTGCCCTGGATCACCATCCATCTTGGCTGGCGCTGGGCGTTTCTCCTCACCGGTGCGCTGGGCTTTCTCTGGCTCCTCCTTTGGATGGGAATCTACCGCAAGCCGGAAGAGCACTCCAGGTGCTCCGCATCGGAACTCGCTTACATCCGCGGCGATGGCGAAGAGCCGGCGGCCAGGGTCCGTTGGCTGAATCTTCTGGCCCACCGCCAGACCTGGGCCTTCGTCGCGGGAAAGTTTCTTACCGACCCGATCTGGTGGTTCTATCTGTTCTGGGTGCCCGGCTTCCTGCAGCGCGAGCACGGGTTGAACCTGATGCAGGTGGGTCTGCCGGTTGTCGTGATCTATGTCATTTCCGACCTCGGAAGCGTCGCCGGGGGCTGGTTTTCTTCCCGGCTCATCAGACAGGGCCTCACCGCGAATGCGGCGCGAAAAATCACCATGCTCATCTGCGCCCTCAGTGTGTTGCCCATCGTGCGCGCTTACCGGGCCTCCGGCCTGTGGACGACCGTGCTTCTGATCGGTCTCGCTGCCGCGGCCCATCAAGGGTTCTCCGCGAATCTTTTCGCCATGACCTCGGATCTGTTTCCCCGCCGCGCCGTGGCCTCCGTGGTAGGGATCGGCGGCATGGCGGGCGCCATCGGCGGAATGCTGATCGCCAAAATCGTGGGCTACGCGCTGCAGTGGACGGGCAGTTATTTGATTCCCTTTGTCATGGCCGGTTCGGCGTATCTGTTGGCGCTCGGGTTGATCCATTGGCTCACGCCTCGCCTGCAGCCGGCGAAGATTGCCTGAGTGCGGATGAATGGCCAGGGGAGGTGATGTGAAGATGAGCACGCCGCTTGCGGTCAAAGCGAAAGAGGGCGCCCGATGGGATCTCATCAGCCTCGGCGAAGTCATGGTCCGGTTCGATCCCGGCGAAAAACGCATCTGGACGACGCGCACCTTCGAAGTGTGCGAAGGCGGGGGTGAATATAACGTCGCGCGCGGATTGAAGCGCTGTTTCGGCCTGGATACCGCCATTGTGACCGCCTTCGCCGACAATCCCGTCGGCCGTCTCTTGCAGGATTTGCTCTACCAGAGCGGAGTGGATCAATCCCTGGTCCGCTGGGTGGATTACGACGGCGTTGGCCGTACCGTGCGAAACGGGCTGAATTTCACGGAACGCGGATTCGGCGTGCGCGCCGCGCTGGGTTGTTCCGACCGCGGCCATACGGCCGTTTCTCAACTGAAACCCGGCCAGATCGATTGGGAACGCATCTTAGGCTCGCTCGGAACTAGGTGGCTCCATACGGGCGGAATTTTTTGCGCGCTTTCTCCGGCGGCTCCGGAAGTGGCCATCGAGGCCATGCAGGCGGCCCGCAAACATGGTGTTGTAGTTTCCTACGATTTGAACTACCGGGACTCGCTGTGGAAGTCGTTCGGGGGCAAGAAGCATGCGCAGGAGGTCAATCGCAAGATTGCCCCCTGGGTGGACGTCATGCTGGGAAACGAAGAAGATTTTTCCGCGGCTCTCGGTTACGACATTCCCGGAATGGATGAGCATCACTCCAGTTTCGAAGTGAGCGCTTTCAAGAAGATGATCGAGAAAGTTGTACAAGATTTTCCCTTCAAAGTCGTGGCCACCACGCTGCGAAAGGCAAGAACGGCCACGCGAAACGACTGGAGCGCTATTTGCTACAGCGATGGAACGTTTTTTCAGGCGCCGAATCGAGAAGATATCGAGATTCTTGACCGTGTGGGGGGCGGTGATTCCTTTGCCTCCGGCTTGATCTACGGATTCCTAGCTGGCAAGGGCCCGCAGTGGGCGGTGGAATGCGGTGCGGCGCACGGTGCGCTGGCGATGACCACGCCCGGCGATACGTCGATGGTCACACGAGACGAAGTGATGCGGGTCATGCAGGGAACCGGCGCGCGGATCGCACGCTGAGCTAGGGAAGGAACCCGATTTATGAAAAAAGAAGAGGTGCGAGCTCGCATTTTGGAAATCGGCATCGTCCCGGTCGTCCGCGCTTCGTCCTCTTCGGGGGCGCGTTTTGCCGCCGAAGCTGTCCGCAAGGGTGGCATCCCCATCGTCGAAATCACCATGACCGTTCCAGGCGCCCTCGGAATGATTTCCGATCTCGTTCGGGATATGCAGGATGTGCTCGTAGGCGCCGGAACGGTGTTGGACGCAGAAATGGCCCGTCGGTGCATGGATGCTGGCGCACAATTTCTGGTGAGCCCGGGGTTTGATCGGGAAACCGTGGAACTCGCGGCAAGAGAAAACATTGTGATCATGGCGGGAGCGCTGACGCCGACCGAAGTGATTACGGCCTGGAAGGCCGGATCGGATTTTGTCAAAGTCTTTCCCTGTGCACAGGTTGGGGGCGCCAGTTACATCAAGGCCCTCAAAGGGCCGCTGCCGCAAGTACCGTTGGTTCCCACGGGAGGCGTGAATCTCGATACGGCGGCTAGCTTCATTTTGGCCGGGGCCGCCGCTCTTGGTGTGGGAGGAGAATTGATCCGGAAAGAAGCAGTCCATGCGCGCCAGCCCGAAGTGATCGAAGATCTGGCGCGGAAGTTTGTAAGTGCTGTGAGTAACGCGCGCGAACAAATGCCATAAAGCCGGGAATCTTTGTCGTCAATTGGTTCGGCGTATCAGGAGAAAGTGTGATCGGGGCAATCGATATCGGTGGCACCAAGATCGCTGTTGGCGTGGTGGATGAAGGCGGACGAGTCCTGTCGCGCGCCGAATTCCCCACGGACGCGCAACGCGGCTATGCGCATGCACTGGGACGCATGGAAAAGATGTTGCGCCAGACTGCTGAAGACGCGGGCACGAAGATTACCGGAGTCGGGATTGGCTGCACGGGGCCGGTCAATCCTTTTACGGGAGAGATCGGAGACGTGGAGTTTCTTCCTGGCTGGCAAGCAGCAAATCCGGTCATGGATTTTGGACAGCGCTTCGGTGTGCGGGTTGCCATGGAAAACGACGCTGACGCTGCGGCCCTGGGAGAAGCAAGCTGGGGTGCAGGAAAGGTTAAAAAGCGGCTGGTTTACGTCACGGTTGGCACCGGTATCGGCGGAGGCATGATCTTTGACCAGCAACTATATCGCGGGGTGGATCAGTCCCATCCAGAGATTGGCCACCACGTTATCGATCCTTCCGGCCCACGGTGCTCCTGCGGCGCCAACGGTTGCTGGGAGGTGCTTGCCCGTGGGCCGGCCATGGTGGAGTGGATGAAAGAACAGGCTCCGAATCATCCGCACAGCGCGGAATTGACGGGGAAACGTGTCTGCGAATTGGCGCAGCAGGGAGATGAACTGGCCCGCAAGGCGGTGAGCCGGGAGGCTTATTACCTGGGGCTGGGCCTCGCAAACCTCGTTACTCTTTTTTCTCCAGACTCCATTGTGCTGGGCGGGAGCGTGATGCACAGCGCCCACCTGTTTCTCGGCGATATCCATAAGATCATTCGGCAGAACTGCGGCTTTGTGCCGTTCCGCAAAACGGAACTGGCGCTGGCTTCGCTTGGTTCGGATGCGGCTTTGATTGGCGCGGCTCGCGTATGGCGCCACCATTTCGGACAAAACGGAGGTGAACATGCATCCTGACCTTGCGGTTATCGCAGGAGAATATCTGCGGGATCTGCTCGGGCAGTCGCAAGCGCTGGAACGGACGCTGAATAGTTTCGAACGGTCCGCGGCTCTGGAAAGAATTGCAGCGGGTCTCCATAAGGGTAAGTTTCAACGCATCGTCTTGACTGGCATGGGTTCTTCCTTTCATGCGCTCCATCCGTTGAGCCTGCAGCTCATCGACCGGAGACACACGGCAATCTTGGCGGAGACATCTGAGCTGGTGCATTACAAGAACCGCTTTTTTGGTCCCGGGACACTGGTGATCGCCGTCTCCCAGTCTGGGCGCAGCGCTGAAATGGTGCGGCTCTTAAAGGTCAATCGCGGACGCTCCTCCGTCATTGCAATCACCAATACGCCTGAAAGCCCTTTGGCTTTGCAAGCCGATGTTGCCATTGTGACCCAGGCAGGAAACGAATTTTCCGTTTCCTGCAAAACCTACCTTGCCGCGCTGATGGCTTTGGTGTGGCTGGGAGATGCGCTGATAGGGCGCGATCTGCGCCGCACACGGCGGGATCTGAAGAAAGCAGCGCCTGCAGTGAAGCTGTACATGGCGGATTGGGAGAGCAAGGTTCGCAGCTTATTGGAAAAGTTAAAGGACATCCGTCACCTGTTCTTGGTGGGCCGAGGGGCGTCACTGGCTGCCGTGGGCACGGGTGCGCTGATCGTGAAAGAGGCCGCTCGCTTTCCTGCCGAAGGAATGAGCAGCGCCGCCTTCCGGCATGGCCCGTTCGAGACCTTGAGCGACAAAACCTTCGTCCTGGTATTTTCCGGCGACCGTAAGACCAGGGATCTCAATCTGCGCTTACTGCGGGATATCCAGAAAAGAGGGGGCAAGGCAGAGTTGGTCAGCGAAGATGCGCTCTTCCCGGCGTTCCGCTTGCCGGCGACGCCCGCATGGATTCGCCCGATCTTGGAAATTCTTCCCGTGCAGATGATCACTCTGGCCTTGGCAGCGCAAGCAGGACGGGAACCAGGAAGGTTCGAGGTTGTTGTGAAGGTGACAACCACGGAGTAGGAAAACAGGGCGGGCGAAGAGGAGAGTTCATCTCTATGGCACGAAACAAATCTATGGTGGCGTTGGTTTTTCTCACGTTTTTTGTGATGTCGCTGCTGACCAATATTCTTGGGCCCATCGTGCCCGACATTATCAGCAGCTTTGGTGTGAGCCTGACCACCGCTGCGCTCTTGCCTTTCTCCTTTTTCATTGCCTATGGAGTGATGTCCGTCCCCGCGGGATTCCTGGTAGAACGTTTCACGGAGAAACCGGTAATGGTCGCCGCATTTCTCGCTGGCGCGATTGGATCCTTGAGCTTCGCTCTTGCCCCGACCTATTCGATGGCTGTCGGCTCCTTGTTCGTCATGGGTGCGGGCATGGCCTCGCTTCAGGTAGCGATTAATCCATTATTGCGAGTCGCGGGCGGCGAAGAGCATTTCGCCTTTAACTCGGCCTTCGCCCAGATGATCTTTGGGTCGGCTTCCTTCCTCAGCCCCCGGATTTATTCCTACCTGGTGGTGAATTTGGGCAAGCCTGTCGCCAGTGGAAATATATTTCTTGTCCTTCTTGCGAAACTGACTCCTCCCGCTCTCCCGTGGGCTTCGATGTACTGGATTTTCGGCGCTTTGGCTATACTCATGATCGGGGTCCTCTTGCTTATCTCGTTTCCGAAGGTCCATCGTACCGCGGACGAAGCAGCTGGCTCCTGGCAGATGTACGGAAAGCTGTTTCGCAAGCCGATTGTCTGGTTGTTTTTCATCAGTGTTTTTGCGTACGTCGGCTCAGAACAGGGCACTGCGGATTGGATCTCAAAGTTCCTGGCCCAGTATCACGGGGTTGACCCGCACACCGCGGGGGCCACCGCTGTTTCCTGGTTTTGGGGGTTGTTGACGGTGGGCTGTTTCTTTGGGATGTTGCTGCTGAAGATATTTGACAGCCGCAAAGTGCTGATCGGTTTTTCTGTCGCGGCGCTTCTCTGTCTGACTGCCGCTCTGTTCGGACCTGTGCGGATGGCGGTTATCGCCTTTCCGGGAATCGGGTTGTTCGCATCGGTCATGTGGCCGGTCTTGGCCTCTTTGGCGCTGAACTCCATTTCTGAGTATCACGGATCTTTTTCCGGAATCCTGAGCACGGGCATTATGGGCGGCGCGGTGGTCCCCTTGATCATCGGTCGGATCGGCGATCATCTAGGGCTGCGAGCCGGGCTCGCATTCCTCTATTTGACTTTCGGATGTGTGCTGAGCGTTGGCTTCTGGGCAAAACCCATCATTGCCAATGCAACTGTCGGTTCGAAGAAAGCTGTCGTTCAGCACTTGGGCACAACTAGGGAACAAAACCCTCCGAATACCACGTAAAACCATGTACAACGACACAGGAAAAGGTCAGACGAATCAACATCATGCTAGATTTTTGCCAGACTCTGAATCTGACTATTCTGGTTCGAGTCCGGGCCTCCCAGCCAATCGTTTCAATTACTTGGCCGTGGGCCGTTCTCGAACTTGGGAACACTTGGGAACATTATTTCTCTAACCACATAATCGCGCTGCTCTGAGATTTCTTGGCTGATTGATCATGGTTGGTGACTGTTTTCCGCGGAGAAGATAAACCGCCAGGAGACCATTCGCCGGAAGACTCCTCGATGGGGCTAAGCCGATTGCAGATTACTCCGGCGCATAGGCGCCCTTTGCCTCCTGATAGCAACGCTCGACAGCCGGCACTTCAAAGCCCGAGTGAAATGCCTTGCTGCGGCCGGAACTCTCTCCCGCAAACCATTTACGGAACTTTTCCAAATCCACGCGCTTTCGTGTCTCCTCCAGGCTCAAGCCCTGCTTGACGGCGGCGTGCACTTGCGCCCTTACCGATTCGATCAAGCTGCCTACCATCTTCGCGTATTCCCAATCGTGCATGACTGGTCCGTGGCCCGGCACGATGGCTAGCGCTTCCATCTGCATCAGCTTTTGCAGTGTCTCCGTCCACTCTCCCGGGTAAGAGCCAAACGAATAGGGCGTGGGATAGACCACTAGATCTCCGGTCACCACGACTTTGCTGTCTGGCACATAGACCACGGCATCGCCCGCGGTATTTCCTCTCCCCAGGAACAACACACGCACTTCGCGTTTTCCCAAGAACAGCGTTAAATTTTGTTCGAAAGTGAGGTTAGGGATCACGGATCTGATCTGTCTGTACTCCGGAATGGCCACCTTCATGTCGTCGATCAATTCAATCATGTAAGCGCGCTTCTCTTCCGTAAGCGGCTCACCGCCCGAACTCTTGCCCTCCTGCACACTCTTCTGGAGCTTTTCAAGATAAGCGGACCCATTTTCCGCCAGTCCGCGTACGTACTTCGGAGTTTGCTCAATCATTTCCTGGCGGGTAAATCCTGTTGAAATCAGAGTGAGTCCGGGAAAGGCATCCACGAACTGTCCGTCTCCTCCCACATGGTCTGGATGCCAATGCGTATGAACGATGTAGCGAATCGGCTTCTCTGTCAGCTGGCGGATCTGCGCAATCATCCGCTTTGCCAGTGTGGGAAAGTTTCCAGTGTCCACAACGACCACGCCATCATCTCCAATCACAACTACGGAATTCCCGCTCACCAGCTGCGTATTGGATTCGGGCTGAATCAGGGCATAAATCCCTTCGCCCACTTTGACCGTCTCATACATCTTGCTTTCTGGAAACTGCGCTTCACCTCGCAATGCTGTCACAAACAGCAGCACGGCAATTCCCGGGACTATCCTAATCAGACCCCGCAGTTGCATACCCCACGCCCCTTCAACTCACTCCGCGCGATTGTAAGTGAAATCATATTCCACCTGCCAGGTTTTCCCTCCGTCGGTCGATCCCTGGCTGAACTGCCGCACTCTGTTAGGCCCCAGATTGAAAAATTGCAGATGTCGCTTGAGTTTCGTTCCATCGGGCTGGGGAAGTTCGTCGGTCCAATAGTCCATGACTCCATCCTTCAGCCCGCCATAAAAGAAAATGTTATCGCCCGCGTTGTCCACCCAGTATTGTTCCCATCGGTTCAGCGCGGAGTTATAGATGTTGTAGCTCTTGCCGGAATAGGAAGTTCCATCGCCCTTCCAGTTTTCCTGCAGCACGCAGTCGCCCAGAATCAGCTCCACCCGGCTCTGCCCCGTGGGCATTTCTTCCGTGGTGGTCACCACGTCCCACTTTCCGACCCAGAAATCGAACTGCCGGTTCTCCGCCTTGTGGGCGCAGGGCTTCTGGTTTCTGCGCGCCTGTTCCAGCAGCGGCGCAAAGCGCGCATCGCTCCTCAGTTCCGCCAGATCTTCCTCGTTCTCCATTTGCTCCGGAGTGTTCAAGCCGTGCGCGGCGGCCTTCTGCAGATATTCAAACGCCTTCTCTTTGTCTTTCTTCCGGCCGTAAACCATGGCCATGCCCAGTTCTCCCATTCGTGGCGGGAGTCCCGCTTTCATCCCCTTTTCGAAAGACTCCAGGGCCTTTTCGCTCTGTCCCAGTTTGTTCCGGGAAATGCCCAGCCTGTACCATGCCCGGGGGCTTGGCATTGTCTGGACCATTTGTTCGTGGAGCCTCGCGGAACCAGCCCAATCCCGGGCTGCAAATGCGGCATTGGCTTGCTCGCCCAGCGATGGGCCGGCCTTGGCCATCTGCTGCCCGGCGCTAAGAAGGGGACCCCCTGCGGCAAGTATCATCAACAAGAAAACAATTCCCCTGAGTTGCATGGCCATCCTCCTGCTGCGTGTGTCACGCAGACCAGCGGCAAAATCCACGGGCAGCAGCAACCGGTTTACTGCAATGCCCGCCATTCCAAATCGTACGCGCCATGGGCCTCCTGGTAGGCCCGTTCGATTGCCGACGAAACGAAGAAGTATTGAAATGGCAGTGCGCGATCCGGATGATCACCGACGAATTGCTTCTCAAAACTTTCCAGGCTGACCCTTTTCTTCGTTTCCTCCAGGCTCAATCCCTGCCGGACAGCCTCCTGCACCTGCGTCCGCACCGCTTCGATCAGGCTGGCTACGAGCTGCGCGTACTTCCAGTCATGCATCACCGGGCCATGCCCCGGAACAATGCTGGCCGCATCCATGGCCATCAGCTTCTTCAACGTTTCGATCCACTCGCCCGGGTAGGCCCCGAACGAATACGGCACGGGATTCACCACCAGGTCGCCTGTCATCAGCACTTTGCCGTCCGGCACGTAGACTACCGTGTCCCCCGCGGTATTTCCGCGCCCCAGAAACAGTACGCGCACTTCGCGCTTGCCGAGATGCACCGTCAGGCTCTGATCAAAAGTCACATTCGGGGCCACGGACTTCACCAGCTTCAACTCGGATAGTTCCAACTCCAGGTCGCGTCTCTCGCCGCTCAGAAACTCCCGGCTCTGTTCGCTTATTGGCGTACTGTCAGCCCTCTTGCCCGCCTGCAGGAGGCCATCCAGGCTCTTCAAGATGCCGGGGCCCTTTTGCAGCATGTCCTGAATATTGGCTGCCGCCGTTTCCTGAATGCCGGAGCGGGTAAACGCGGTGGACAAAATGACCACATCGGGAAATGCCTCCTGAATCGCCCCGTTGCCCATGACGTGATCCATGTGCCAGTGCGTATTGACGACGTAGCGGATGGGCTCGTCCGTGAGCTTGCGAATATCCGCGATCATGCGCCGTGTGAGCGTCGTAAATCGCCCGGCGTCCACCACCAGTACGCCGTCATCGCCGATGATGGCCACGCAATTGCTGCTTACGACCGGAGAGTTGCTCTCCGGGGAAATGAAAGCATAAATCCCCTCGCCTATCTTCTCGGTGCGGTACATCCGGCTCTCCGGAAATTGCGCTGCCGCCGGAGCCGCAAGAACAATCAGCGCCACAAAGAGGCCCGCGAGCCCCTTGCATCGAAGCCACTCGGTTCGCATCGTTCCTCCCATCAGACTGCCCGCTCCACTCTGCCAGCCTGCGGACACGCGTTCGCCGCTGACTCATGAGACGTCATGGCTCTGAAAATGTTTCGCCTTCTGCGTGCAGCGAGACGTTTTTTTACGAAGCCGCGGCCATCGCCGAATGCGGATAAATCCTGCTCGAATTGTCTCGCTTCCGTCCAACTGCCCCTGCCGCTGATTGCCCGCTCTGGTTCGCCATCCGCGCCTCCTTCTACAGATACGCGGAACTAAAAGCGCCAGTACATATTCCATACCATAGATGAATTTCATAAAGCCCCGATATCCACATGGAATTGCAACAAGTTAGCGGTTTGCCATCACCGCCGGTGTTGGCCCTGAACTTGCACTCATGGTCTTCGCTTGCACGTGCCGCGCTCGCATAACTTGCGGGAGCGATCCGTGCCGAAAATCTTCTCGGCGCCATCAAGCGCACGAGAGAGTGAGCAGGAAAACAATATTTCGGAGGAGAAAGCAACCATGCGAACTTCTGTTTTGGCTTTCGTTGTCGTTGTGCTGCTGGCGTTGTCCGGCCCGGAAGCTTTTGCGCAGCGGCTGGACGGTACCCTGCGTGTGGACGTCACCGATTCCAGCGGCGCGAGCATCTTAGACGCCAAGGTCACGGTCACCAATCAGGACACCAACGTGTCCATCACCACGAACGCATCCAGTGCGGGAACCTATGTCTTCCCCAGCCTTCTGGTGGGCAATTACAAGATCACGGTCGAAAAGACCGGTTTCAAGAAGGCCGTATATGCGGATGTGGAAGTTCGTTCCAATCAGGTTTCCGAATCCAAAATCGTTCTGGCGGTCGGCGAGGTGACGGCCGTGGTCGAGGTCCAGGCCGGCGCGGAGATCATCAAGACGGAATCCTCCACCCTCGAAGCGACGTTTTCCGGTAACCTGGCCAATAATCTTCCCGTTGGTTCGCTGGGCGGCGACGTCAAGGAATTTGCCGTCTTTGTGCCGGGCACCACCACGCAGGAGGGCGGCGTGCTTGGTTCCGGCGGCTCGATCGGTGGCGCTCGCCCCCGCTTCAATGGCTTCTCGATCGACGGCGTGGATGACAACAAGATGGACGTCAACGGCCCGGTGCAGCCGGTAATCCAGGAGTCCGTCGCCGAATTCACGCTCCTCACCAACCAGTTCAACGCCGAAAGCGGCCATTCCGCCGGCGGGCAATTCAACGTCATCACCAAATCCGGCACCAACAATTGGCACGGCGCCGCCTGGGAATTCAACCGCAATCGCAATTACAATGCCGCCGACAATCAGCAGAAAGAACGCATCCAGTCCGGAGCGGCCACCAACAAGGATCGTTTCGACTACAACCGCATGGGAGCGAGCGCAGGGGGACCGGTCATTCACGATAAGCTGTTCACCTATGGCGCCTTTGAACGGCAGAACAACGGTCTCGCCTCCGGCAGCCCGACCTTTGAATCACCCACCGCCGCGGGTCTGGCGACCTTGAATTCTCTGGCTTACGGCAGTGCCGTGCAGTCGATTCTCGCGCAGTTCCCGGTTGCGCCGGTCCAGACTGGAGTGGTTCCGGTTACGGTGAATAGCGTAACCACGGACATTCCCGTGGGCAGCATTCAGTCCGTTGCTCCCAATTATGTGAACCAATACGACTATCTCGTGAATCTGGACGCCAACCTGGATAAACATCAGGTTCGCGGACGATTCCTCTACGATCGTTTCCGCGCTCCGGATTACAATTCCACCCAGCCGCAGGCGCAGTTCTTTGGAACCTACGTTTCGGACGCACGCAAGGTGATCATCACCGACGCCTGGACGATTGCCAGCAATCTCATGAACGATTTCCGCGTTTCCTATTCGCGCCTGATCGGCCCCAAGCTCGTGCTGCCCGCCGGTTTCGAAAATTTCCCCAACATCGAAATCGATGAACTCAGCAGCAACCTGGGTCCCAATGGCATTTCTCCTCAGGCCTATATCCAGAATGTGTACCAGGCGATGGACAACATCACCTACATCCGCGGAAAGCACACATTCAAAGCGGGCGCCGAATTCAGAAACAATATTTCCTTCTCCGAAGGATTGCCCCGCGCCCGCGGTGAATGGGATTACGCTTCGTTGAACACCTTTATTAACGACTTGGTGCCGGACGGCGCCAACGGCGCGCTGCGCGGCGCAGGCTCCGGCACATGGTCGGGGAATTCCCATTCCTTCTTCTGGTTCGCGCAGGACGACTGGAAGGTGACACCCCGGCTGATCCTGAATCTCGGTCTACGCTATGAATACAATGGCGTGGGCCGCAACGACAACTTACAGGCGGGCAACTCCATTGCCGACGACCCCAATTTCGGGATCTTCTTCCGGGCTCCTAAGCCGGATAAGAACAACTTCATGCCCAAGTTTGGTTTTGCCTGGGATCCTAACGGACATGGCAAGTGGGCCGTTCGCGGCGGCGCCGGCGTGGCCTTTGACGTCTGGCCCAACAACTTCTCCATCAACAGTCTGCCTCCCCAGTTGCAGTCGGAGCAGAATCCGGATCTCACTTGCGCCCTTCCCGGAGCCCCGGCCTGGTGCCCCAGTTACCTGGCCAACACAGGCGGCCAGGGCTTCCTGCAAGGGGGTGGCCTGCTTCAAGTGAACGTGCCCCCGGTGACCCAAGCCGAAGCTCGTGCCTTGACCCAGAGCCTGATCCTCGACCGCGTCGACCCCAAGATCATTACCTGGACGCTTGGCGTTCAGCATGAGCTTTTCAAGGACACTAGCATCGAATTGCGCTACCTCGGCACACGCGGCATCTCCTTGCCCGTGCAGAAACGCCTGAACTCCGCCTCGGCCTTCGACTCGCGCTTCCCGGGCGGAGGTCTCACGCCCCTGCCAACCTATATCCTGCCCAGCGACGTGCCGGCAGCCATTCCCACTCCGGCAAGCACACTGGCGGACTTTGACGCCTTCGTTACTAAGCCGCTCAAGGTGGACGGATTTCTCGGCAACCTGACCGCCAACCCGCCTTCCGGATCCAGCACCTACCACTCCGGTTCGGTGGACGTTATCCATCGCATGGCACGCGGGCTCTATATTCGAGGAAACTACACCTATTCCAAGAACATTGACAACGCTACCAACGAACTCTTCAGCAGCCGCGTCAACCCGCGCCGCCCGCAAGACGCCAACGACTTCCAGAACGAGCGAGGCCGCTCCGTCCTGGACCTGAACCACAAGTTAGCCGTGGCATTTGTCTACGAGCTTCCGAAACTCAAGACTGCTAAGGGTTACCTCAAAGCGGTTGCCAACGGCTGGCAGTGGGGCGGCACCTACCTGGCGCAGACCGGCCAGCCGGTTACGGCTCTCTCCAACCTGGACTCCAACCGCAACGGCGATCCCGCCGGCGACCGCACCGTGTTCAATCCCGCCGGTATCGGACTGACCGGTTCCACGGTGAGTTTCCTGTGCAACGCCGGGTCCGGCGGAGCCACCAGCGTCGTCGCCGACGCGGCTACCTGCGGAGCGGGCAACGACGCCAATATCGTCGGGTATGTTGCCGATGACCCAACGGCGCGCTTCATCCAGGCGGGAGTCGGCGCAGTCGCCACCACCGGTCGCAATACCGTCAGCACGCCGGGAATCAATATCTGGAATATGTCTATCTTCAAGACAACTACCATCACGGAGCGCTTCTCAATCCAGTTCCGCGCCGAAACCTACGACACCTTCAACCATCGCAACTTCAGCATCGGTTTGCCCACCAACAATGGCGCGATCGATCAATTCAACCCCAATCCCTTGCAGGGCGGATACATCTTCGTCACCTCCGGCCTGTTCCTGGACAACAAACAGTTCAGCGGAGGCAGCCGCACCATGCAGCTGGGCTTGCGGCTGGTCTGGTAATTCGAAAAAGGAAGAAGCAGGAAAAACCGGGGAGGCTCTTCGGAGCCTCCCCGGTTTGTTTTTGGACGTGCTTCGGGAAAAGTTTGCCGTCTAGGTAGGCAACTCGTGTCCGTTCTCGGCGCGCGGCGCGGCCAGGGCGGCATCCAGAACGCCGCGGTAGGTGCGGCTGCAGGAGAGTTCTTTTCCGCTGCGCAGCACCACGATGTACTCCCCGCTGTTGCAGGACTGCAATTCGCGAATCTTGGCGATATTGACGATCAGCGAGCGGTGCACGCGCACGAATCGCGCGCTGTCCAGCTTTTCCATCAGGTTGCCGATCGATTCGCGCATGGTGTGCACATCCTTGCCGGCATGCACGTGCACATAATTCGCCGCAGCTTCGATCCAGTCAATTTCAGCGGCATCCAGATAGACCACGCGCCCCACCGACTTGATGGCGATGCGCTCCCCCACGCCGGTCCGGCCGGCCACCTGGGAAAGAAAGGTGCGGATCCGTTCCGCGTTCGCGCCGCGATGTTGCGCGATATGCTCCCGCGCCCTGGCCACGGCCTGGTGCAGGCGCTCCTGGTCGAAGGGCTTCAGCAGATAATCCAGCGCGTGGACCTCGAACGCGCGCACCGCATGGGCGTCATAGGCGGTGGTAAAAATGACGGCGGGCATTTCCTCCGAGTCCAGCGCCTGGAGCACCTCGAAGCCTCCGGCCCGCGGCATTTCAATGTCCAGCAGGAGCAGGTCCGGGCGATGATTGCGCACCGCCTCGACGGCTTGCCGGCCGTCGCTGCATTCCGCGATCAGCCGCACATCGGCTTCCTGCTTCAGCAGGAGGCGCAATTTGCTCCGTGCCAGAGGTTCATCATCGGCAATGATCGTGCGAATTTCCATTGTCGCTATCCTCATCCTTTAATTCTTGCGATTCACCGGTTCCATCTCCGCTGGAAACGAAGCGGCTTGCAGCTGTTGGGTAAACGGCAAGCGCAAGCGTACCTCGACTCCTCCCTCGGAAGCCTTCTGCACCGAGAAGCTCTGCTGCGCTCCATACAGTTTCTCCAGGCGTTCCCGGGTATTGCGCAGACCCAGTCCGCCTCCGGCGGATTCCTGCGCCGGGGAAAACCCCGGACCGTTGTCCTCCACCGCCAGGTGCAGCCAGCCGTTCTCCCGGCTGGCGCGGATGCGGATGATTCCTCCCGCCGTGCGTTTCGAAACGCCGTGGCGCACCGCATTTTCCACCAGGGGCTGCAGGATCATGGTGGGGACGGCGGCGTCGCGGGCGTCCGGATCAATGGCCAGGGAAATGGAAAGACGATCCGAGAAGCGGATCTGTTCGATTTGCAGGTATTTGTCCAGGAACTCCATCTCCTGCCATAGCGGACATTCCTGCGTGTCCGCGCTCTCCAGGCTCATGCGCAAAAGGTCGCTCAGCCGGGAAATCATTTTGTCCGCGGCGTGCACGTCGGTGTGCATGAGCGAGGAAATCGAATGCAGTGTATTGAAAAAGAAGTGCGGCTGAACCTGCATCTTGAGCGCGCGCAACTGCGCTTCGGCCAGCTGCGCCTGCAGCTCCACGGCGCGCACTTCGCGCTCCCGCGATCTTTGCCGGAAGATGGCTATTTGAGCCAGCCCGACGATGGGCCAGTAAACGAAGATGGACAGGTCCATCGTGTAGGAGACGAAAAATCTCCAGATGAGCGTCAGATGGGAGGAGGGGACATTGCTCATGACATCTTTTACGGGCAGGACGGAAATTCTGTAAACGGCGGAGGTCCACGCGAACAACAGGCAGGCAACCAGGTGCAGAGCCGCATGCTTCATCCATTTTTCCTGCGCGAGCGGAAAGCGCCGCCCGAGAAAATAGACCAGGGGGCTGAGAACGGCGGCGATGGCATACAGGATGAGCTGTTTCGTGAGAATGGGAAAAAACTGGGTGGGCGCGCCGGAATCCCGCTGCCAGACATAAATCACAAAACCGAAATAGGAGGACAGGGGAATCCAGACGCAGAAGCTGATCAGCCACATGCGCAGCCACCGAACGTGCCATTTCTTCCGCGGCGCTTCCATCAAGACCTCTTCATCCTGCCCGTCGTCCGAATCGGAATTCTACTCCTATTGCTTCCCCCGCAGAATGCGAATCTTTATTGTCCGACGGGGTGTTCCTTCCTTGCTCATGAGTTGCGCGCGCGGCGGGCTCGCGAGGCAAGCGACCGGCCCGTACGATAGAAGATCAGCGCCACCGCCAGCAGGACAGCGGAAAACAGGATGATGTTTCGGGTTTCGGCCACGGAGGTCCAGTAGAATCCGGCCAGGAATCCCATGGCGATGGCCAGAAAAACCATCGCCGCGATCCCCGTCTTGACCAGGGAGTTTTCAAAGAAACGTCTGGCGGGACGAATTCTTTCGGACGAGTTCTCCCGAGCCGCGGATTCTTCCCCGGGGGCGGCCGCGGCTCCGGTTCGCGGCGAGTCCGTCATTTCCACCTGTCCGACGAAGCTGTAGCCCTTCCGCGGGATTGTGTCGATATACGCCGGACTCCCTGGAGCGCCCTTGAGAATCAGGCGGATGCGGTTGACGGTGGTATTAATGTTGGCGTCCACATTCACGTCGGCGTCGGCATGCCACAGGCGCTGGCGAATCTGCTCCCGGGTCACGATCTCCCCGGAAGATTCCAGCAGCAGGAGGAGAACCTGATAGGCCTTGCCGTAGAGTTTCACGCGAGCGCCGTTTTTGGAGAGTTGCTGGCGCAGGACATCGATTTGGAACGGTCCGAAACGGAGATAGCGGCAGTTGATGGGATTGACGCGGCCGGGGGTGTCCTTCATTTGTGTCATGGCCATCACGGAGTGCTCAGCGCTCATGTTATCCACCTTTCCTGAATTGCAGGCTCATTCCTGCAGGAAGGTTTGCGTGTCCTGTCTCCCGAGGGCGACTCGGACCGCAAAACGATACCTAACGGGAATCTCTCGTTTAGAGAGCATTTCTGTCTCCGCATTTCAAAGGCAAAAGCAGAGAAGGGATGAAGCGCTGGATAACGATGGCCAGCCGCCTGGAAGAGGATATGAATACCCGCATTTTCCGAGTGCTTATTCATCGACTCCTCCTGACCACAAAGCCATAAATATGATTTCCTGTAATGCACATCAATGCTTTCTACGAAATTCTGAAGTGTTTTGTTTCATAAACTTCGGTTTTAGCCTTATCGCCATTTCCCGCTTCCCCGGTATCAGCCATTCCATAACATTAGTGAGCGCCCTCGTTCATCAGCCCATTGAGGGCATTCTCGGCCTTTTCATGCAAATCCGGCGGAGCCCCGAACCAGTTGGCGGCCAGCTTCCCCCGGCGGTCAAACAGGAACATTGTGGGCACGGCAACCACGTCGCCGAATGCGTTCCCGGCCTCGGGAGTTGCCACCGCCCAGTGAATTTCGGGGCTCAGGCTGCCTGTTAACTTCCTCACTTCTTCATCTGGGGAGCCGACGGCCAAGGCAACGACTTCTATTTGGTCTCCGTATTTGCGGCGGAGATCCCCAAGCCATTCCAGGGTCGAGCGGCAGGGAGGGCACCAGGTGGCCCAGAATTCGACCACAACCACGCGGCCCTGCAGATTTTTCGCGGATAAGGGGCGCCCCGAGAGGTCGGTCAAGGAGAAGGAGGGGAGAGAGGCGACCTCCCGCGAAGCATCCACGCTTTGCGCGGGGATCTCGCTCTTCCTGCCGCCTAGAATAAGGTCCATCATGCGCGCCAGATCCTGCTTGAACTTTTCATGGTTGCGAGCGTCATGCCAGGGGGTATAGCGCCCGGCCTTCTCTCCCTCGCCAAAGAACCCGAAATCACGCGGCGTGGCGATCAAGACGTCGTCCACGAATACTGCCGGGTAGCGCTTGATTCCAAAGCGCTCCGCAAGCGCCGATTCTCCAAAGTTCTGACTCACGAAACGGGCCTTTCCCGCGTATTGCGCCACGACTTGTTGGACCAGCAAACTTGCCGGGTCGGACAGGTTTCAAGTGTAGGGCCAGCGCACCAGCGTGACCGTGACAGGCTCGCCGGTGGCCGGGAGTTCCCCGGCGTCACCCTCGTGTTCGACCGCCGCATAATAGGCGGGAATAGCCGTCTTTAAGAGAACCGATGCGGTGCGGGTATCTCCCGCGGCTCCGCCATCGCCGGAGGGTTCGAGAGCCGCCTCCGCCTGTTCGAGCAGCAGTTCCACGATTGAGTCATCCGCGGGCGCGGAAGAAAGGCGCGTCCGCAGACGGGATATTTCCTCGAGGGAGTCCTCGGTCCGGCCCGTCCCGGCGTTGCGTGCGTCCAGAAGGGCAAACAGCCGGAGGGCCTGGAGGTACTTGTAGAGAGCGCCGTCGAAGAGCTGCGCCTGATCCATCTCTTCGGCGGCTTTGAGTGATCCATTGATACGAATGAAATCGCCGTGGCGCTCGATGGACTGGGGCGGTTTGTATGCCGTTAGAACCTCTTTTTCGAGGTGGCGAATTTCCGGAGCGAAGGAGCGCAATTTGCGAGGCCGGGGAGCCGGGGGGAAGTGCAAGGACTGGCAGAGCAGCGCTGCCTCCAGCGCCTCCCGCGCATTTCCGAGATAGTAAAAGCCCGATTGCGGCGAGGTGAGCGCAAATTCATGGCTTCCCTGGTAGAGCGGCCGGGCTTGTGCAAAATTGCTCTCTGCCAGGGCGCGCAGCGCGGCGGACTGGGAGGCCCAATTTCCCCTCCGGTATCGTTTTTCCAGTTCCCGAAGCCCGCGGTCCTCACGGCTCCAAGCGGTTTCGAACGCCGGCAGGCCCTTCCTGGCGGCCTCCTCGTGATCAGTCATGAACTCAAGCGCGCGAAAGTCCGTGGCGGCGGCAAGGAATTTCTCGGTCGCAAGATACAGGCGATTGGCATCCAGGTCACGGCGGGCGCCGGCCAAGTCCGAAAGTATTCGCGGTTTCGCTTTCTCGGGGATGGACGCGGCGCGGGCGTCCCTCTCGGCCTGAGAGAGTTTGCGGCCGATTTGCGCGCGAGCATCCTGAGCATGGCTGGCGCCAGGCAGTCCTAGAAATAGAACAGCCAGGCCAAGCAGGAGCCGTCGCAGCCAACCTCGGATTGCCGCCATGTTGTACACACCCCGCTCAAGAGATATATGTCTTGGACGGAGCATAATTGATTTCGTCGCTCGCCGGGGAGGGGGATAACTCCATTTTTTTATGGGCCGGGGCGGGCATGGTATTGTGTATTTCCCACGGGGGCCGGAGACGCGGGCGGAAACGGGAATCTTTCCGGGGATGCGAGTCGAGCGAGGTGCGGGATGAGCAATTTTGTGCTGGTGCACGGGGCGTGGCATGGCAGTTGGTGCTGGAAGAGGGTGCGGAGGATTTTGCAGGCGCAGGGGCATGAGGTGTTCACGCCGACGTTGACGGGGGTAGGGGAGCGGGCGCATCTTTTGTCGCCGCAGGTGAATCTGGAGACGCACGTCGCCGACGTGGTGAACCTGATTCATTGGGAGGAGCTTGCGGACGTGGTGCTGTGCGGGCATTCCTATGCGGGCTGCGTGGTGAGCGCGGCGGCGGACCGCATGGCGGAGCAGATCCAGGCGCTGATGTATCTGGATGCGTTCGTTCCGGAGAAGGGGCAGAGCCTGCACGATACGCTTCCGGCGGAGATGCGCGACGCACAGGTGGCCGAGGCGCGGAAGGTGGGAGAAGGGTGGAAGGTGCCGCCGATTCCCGCCGAGGCGTTTCACGTGAACGAGCGGGACCGCGATTGGGTGAACCGGCAGTGCACGGTGCAGCCGTTGGCGACGTTTCAGCAGAAGCTGGAACTGAGCGGGGGAATTGCGGAGATCAAAAACATTACCTATATTCTGGCGAGCGGGTGGGCGCCCTCGCCGTTTCCGCAGTTTTACGAGAAGGCCCGGGCGCGGGGATGGAAGACGCGGGAGCTGGCCTGCGGCCATGACGTGATGCTGGATATGCCAGAGGAGCTGAGCCGGGAGCTGTTGAAAGCGGCGGAGTGAGGGATGGACTATTTGCTGAAGACCGAGCCTTCGGAATATTCCTTTGCGGATCTGTTGCGCGATGGCGTGACGGAGTGGGAGGGCGTGGCCAATCCGGCGGCGGTAAAGAATTTGCGGGAGATGGCGCCCGGGGCGCGGCTGGTGATTTACGAGACGGGGGCGCGGAAGAGCGCGGTGGGGACGGCGGTGGTGGTGTCGGTGGACGCTTCGGATGCAAAGAGGCCGGTGGTCAAGATCAAAGCGGGGAAAGAGATTGCGGCGGTTTCGCTGGAGAAGATCAAGAGTGAGAAGAGTTTCCGGGATTCGCCGCTGGTGCGCCAGGGGCGGTTGTCGGTGGTAGCGCTGAGCAGGGAACAATATAAATTTTTGACCGGGGAGTGAGCTTGGGTTGCTAGGGGAGGCCGAGGGAGGGCCGGGGTGTGCCTGGGCGGATTGGGAGGGGAGTTCTATTTTGGGAAGAAAAGGGGTACACCCCGGCTGTTTTCGTAAGAGTGGCAAACAAAGGAGTTAGGGAAGGAGGAAGTAAGGAGGTAGAGAGGTAAGGAGAAGAGGGGAGAATGGAGCGGCGACGTCATGGGGGATGGTAGCAGGGGGTGTTTTTAAAGTCAATATATAACTATGTGGCACTAGTTTCGAAGCTGGTACGGGCGGGAGGTAGGAGGCAAAGTCAAAACCCGCACCCTTTGCTGCGCAAACGGTGCGGCACCCGGCGGCTAGCGGTGGAGGGAGTCGGGGCGGGGTGAGGAAAAGAGCCAGGAGAGGAGCATGGCGAAGAGGAGGGCGGCGAAGAGGAATTTCAGCGGAGCGGGGATGCCGGAGGGGGAAAGGAAGCCTTCGATGAGGCCGGCGACGATGAGCATGGGGATGGTGCCGAGAAGGAGTTGAGAGGCGCGGGCGCCGGCTTGGGAGAGGGAGTCGCGGCGGGGGAGGAGCGCGGGGAAGAGGAGGCCGCGGGCGATTTCCAGGCCGGCGCCGCCGGCGATGAAGATGGCGGGGAGTTCGAGGACGCCGTGAGGAGCGACGAAGCTCCAGAGCTGGAGGGCCATGCCGGCTTTGAAGGTGGCGGCGCCGATGACGCCGATGAGGGCGCCGTTGAAGAAGATCATCCAGAGGGTGCCGATGCCGGCGGTGATGCCGAGGGCGAAGGTGGAGAAGGTGACGGCGAGGTTGTTGGTCATGATGCCGGAGGCGGCCATGGGTTTGATGGCCAGGATGGAATCGGTCCACATTTCGCGGTGTTCGATTTTGGCCATCATTTGCGGGCCGAGGAGGCGGTGAGCAAAGGAGGGGTCGCGGAGGGTGAGGGCGCAGGAGGCGATGGCGGCGAGGAGGAATACGGCGAGGGCCAGAAGGATTTGGGGGAGGGTTTCGCGGAAGATGCGGGGGTAGGTGTGGGTGAAGAAACGGAGGAGGCTATTGAAGCGCGGGCGATGGCCCATATAGATAAGATTATGGGCGCGGCCGAGGAGCTGGTTCAGATAGAATGCGGCGTGACGGCTGGTGGGGTCTTCGCGGACGACGGCGAGGTCGGAAGCGGTCTGGCGGTAGAGAAGACCGAGTTCCTGAAGTTCGTGGTGAGAGAGGGATGCAGGGCCGCCGCGAGCGGAGCGGTTGACGAAGAGTTCGAGTTGGGACCAATAGGGCTTGCGCTTTTCAAGCCAGCGGGTGGAGATCATGTCTGAAAACGCTCCCGGTGCGGAGACGCTGCACGGCGTTACCGCCGACAAGCATACCATTGACACGCCGGAACAGACGGTGCTGGAATTCGCGGTTGCCGGAATCGGCAGCCGGTTCCTGGCGCTGGCGCTGGATACGCTGATTCAGGCGGCGGTGGGGATGGCCGTTATTTTCGTGAGCATCTTCATCGGGGCGGGGCTGGCGGCGTTTTCCCCGCGGGCGGGGATTTGGTACCTGGCGCTGCTGGGGCTGTTCTATTTTGCGCTGTATTTCGGGTACTTTGCGATATTCGAGGCTATGTGGAACGGGCAGACGCCGGGGAAGAAGATTATCCGGCTGCGGGTGATTCACGAGTCGGGACGACCGATCACGGCGGCGGAGGCGGTGGGAAGGAACCTGATGCGGATCGTGGACCAGTTGCCGGGATTTTATGCGGTGGGGATCGTGAGCGTGCTGCTGAGCGGGCAGAACAAGAGGCTGGGAGATTACGTGGCGGGGAGCATCGTGGTGCAGGAGAGGACGATTGAGGAGATGCGGCCGGCGTGGCAGGCGGCGGCGCCGGCGGGGGAAGCGGGGACGACGTATGGAGGGGCGGGTCTGAGCGCGGAGGAGTTTGCGCTAGTCGAGACGTTTATGAACCGGCGGGAAGCGCTGGAGTGGGACGTGCGGGAGAGGATGGCGCGGGAGATTGTGAGGAGGATCAAGCCGAAGCTGACGATGGCGGGGGAGGGGCAGATGGGGGCGGAGAAACTACTGGAGCACGTGGCGGCGGAGTGCCGGGCGAAGGCGAGGTTTTCTTAGGAGTTGGGAAAGGCGGGGAGGGACTGGCGAGGGGTAAAAACGACCGTTTGTTCTTTAATGAGAAGTGCTTGACTGTGATTTGCGGTGAGGTATGCTCTTTGAATCGAAACGCCTGTTTCAGAAGGAAAGGGACGGGCAAGGGGTGAGGGATCAGATGAAATTCACGAAATTGGCAATTTTTACGGGGATGATAGCGCTGCTGCTGTGCGTGAGTGGCGCGATGAATAGCGCGCGTGGGCAGGCGGTAACGGCCACGCTGAACGGGCGCGTGCTGGATGCGAGCGGCGGAAGCATCGCCGGCGCGACGGTGACGGCGACAAACACGGCGACGGGGCTATCGCGGAGCGCGGAGACGTCGGCGGCGGGCGAGTACGTGATTCCGGCGCTGCCCGCAGGGGAATACAACGTTGCGGTGACCTTCACCGGGTTCGGCAAGCAGACCAAGGTGATTACGCTGCAGGTGGGGCAGTCGGCGGAACTGGTGTTCAACCTGACGCCGGGATCGGTGGAGCAGAAGGTGGAGGTATCGGCGACGAGCGAGGTTGCGGAGCCGACGAGGACGCAGGTGTCCACGGTGATCACGGAGCGGCAGATCACCAACCTGCCGGTGAACGGGCGCGAGTTCATCAGCTTTGCGCTGCTCTCGCCGGCGGTGACGATTGGCGATACGACGTCGGGCAGCACGGACGTGATCGTGGAGCCGGTGACCAAGCTGTCGTTCGCGGGACAGAACATTCACTACAATTTTATCGCGGTGGACGGGGCGGACGATATTTCGACGGCTTCGGGGATTCAGCGCGGGACGCCGCCGCAGGAGTCGGTGCAGGAGTTCCGGGTCATCAACACGGATTATTCGGCGGAATTCGGGCGCGCGGTGGGCGGGATCGTGAACATCATCACGCGCAGCGGGACCAACGACTGGCACGGAACGCTGTACGAATATTTCCGGAACAACAAGATGGACGCGACGAACATCCTGCAGGCCACGGGAGCGCACGTGCTGCGGCAGAACCAGTTCGGGGGAGCGATCGGCGGGCCGATCCAGAAGGACAAGGCGTTCCTGTACGCGAATTATGAATTGCAGCGGCGCGGGGAATCGCCGTTTTACAACTCGGTGGTGCTGAACAACATCGCGGCCATCAACCAGGTGAAGACGACGATCTATGGGTTGCCGGCGGAAGCGGATCTGGGGAGCGTGCTGCGGACGAACGATTCGGACAACGGGTTCATCCGGCTGGACCGCAGCTTCGGGCAGAAGAACAATCTGTACGTGCGGTATTTCATCAATGACGGGCGGCTGCTGAACCAGTCGCCGCTGAATGACGGGTTCGACCTGCCGTCGGCGTTCAAGAACAGTTTTTACCGGGACCAGTCGCTGGTGGGCAGCCTGGCGACAGTGATTTCGCCGAAGCTGGTGAACGAAGTGCGAGTGCAGTTCGCGCGGAGGACATTCGATTTTCCGACGGTGACGACGCAGCCGCACCTGGAAGTGGCCAATACGTTCGCGGTGGGAGTGAACCGCGGGAACCCGGACGTGTACCGGGAATCGCGGTTCGAGGTGGTGGACAGCGTGACGCGGAGCATGGACAAGCACACGCTGTCGTTCGGCGGAAACATGAACTGGGTGCGGACCGTGGAGTCGTTCCCGCTGTTCTATCCGTTCGAGGCGGACTTTCCGACGCTGGGAGCGTTCTTGGGGAATGACAATGTGAACACGGCGGACCTTAACAATATCTTTGCGACGTCGGGAGTGCCCTACTGTGATCCGTCGCTGACTGTCGGGTCGTTTCTTTGCCAGCACCCCTATGTGGTTTACACGGAGCGGTTCGACGCGGCATCGAACTACATGGAGCAGTCGTTTGATCCTGCGGTTTTCCAGGGAAGCTCGATATCGCAGGCAGTCCGCAACCAGGCGCAGGGTTCGCTGGACCACACGTACAACGGCGTCTACCTGCAGGACAAGTGGCGCGCGACGAACAAGCTGACGCTGAATGGCGGGATCCGCTGGGAATGGGAGACGTGGCCCTCGGGCGTGCTGAACACGCAGTGGAAGAACTTCGATCCGCGGCTGGGGATGGCGTACAACGTGGGCGGAAAGCACAACGTGGTGTTGCGCGGAGGGTTCGGGCTGTTCCACGGGATGATTCCGTCGCCGCTGCTGGCGTGCCAGAGGCCGTCGTGCGGCGGGACGATTGGCACCTATCCTTCGCCGGGGCCCACCGGACTGGCGAGCCCGACGGAGAATGCGATGAATTCGGCAACGCGGCTGTTCGCGTTTGCCAGCGATCCGATCATCAATACGCTGGTGCTGAATGGGATGCTCCAGGGCGCCTATCCGGATAACACGAGCAACTTCTTTACCAACCCATTCCCCGGATGCCAGCCGATTTCGCAGTGCGGCTTTTGGGGAGACGCGGTGATTGTGCGGTTTGACCAGAATCACAAGAATCCCTACGGCATCCAGGCCAGCCTGGCGGTGGAATTCGAACCGATTAAAGATACGTCGGTGAGCATCAGCGGGTTGCACGTGCGCGGGGTGCACTTGGGAAGCTTCTACAATGTGAACCAGCCGGCGCCGACTGGCCAGATGCCGGCATGCGATTCGCAGGGGCGCTGCGGGATGAAGAATATGTTCAACTTCGGACCGTTCCCTGGAACCGGACTGCCCACGGTGGCGGTGTACTTCGAGGCGAATTCGCTGTGGGATTCAGTCTATGACGGGTTGTTGATCAACGTGAACAAGCGGCCGAGCCATGGATTCGCTTACGGAGCGAGCTACACGCTGGCGAAGAGCATTGACAACGGGCCGAACCCGAGCTTCGTGCTGATCCCGCAGGAAAGCCGGAACTTCCGGGCGGAGCGGGCGCTGTCGAGCGACGACGTGAGGCAGCGGTTGGTGCTGAACGGGTCGGTGACGACGCCGAAGAGCTGGGGAGCGTTCGGGCGGGACTTCATGGTGAGCAGCATCATCACGATTCAGTCGCCGATGCGCTTCACGAAGTTTGCGGGATTTGACTCCAACGGGGACGTGTTCGGAGCGAACGACCGCGTGGGCATCGAGCCGCGCAACACGTTCGTGGGCGACAATTTCCGGACGGTGGACCTGCGGCTATCGCGGACGATCCAGCTGAAAGAGAAGAAGAGCGTGGAACTGATGTTCGAGGCGTTCAACTTCTCGAATACGCTGAACGTGAAGTATTTCAATACGGTGTATGCGGCGGCGGACTTCTGCCCCTATGATCCCGGAGCGACGGGCTGCACCGGATTGAACACAAACCTGGAAGGTTCGCCGAACGCGGTGTACGGAACGCCGCGCGCGGTGAACAATCCGCGGCAGCTGCAGCTGGCGGTGAAGTTTAACTTCTAACCCCTGACCGGGAGGAAACCGGAGAGGGATGATTCGGAAAACGGGCCCGGTTGCAGGAAACCTGCGGCCGGGCCCGTTGGTTTTTTGAGAATGATTTTGCGAGGTGAGGGCATGGCGACGGAGAAAGTGGTTGCGGGGCAGGGGGAGTTTGCGGAGATGGGGGCGCGGCGGTTGCTGGTGCTGGGGGGAATAGGACTGATTGTGGCGGGGATGATCTTTGGGGATTTGTTTGCGATTTTTGTGCTGCACCAGAATGCGGCGCGGGTGGGCGGAGCGCTGGCGGGAGCGGCGCAGGCGGCGTTGGCGGGGGATGCGGGGACGGTGCTGAAGGAGTTTGGGGCGGTGGGCGGCTTCCTGGAGAACCGCGGGACGAAGGTGGACACGCATGTGCACATGATCGGGTTCGGGTATCTGGCGCTGCTGCTGGCGGTGATGCAGCCGTGGGTGGCGCTGAGCGAGAAGGCGAAGAAGAGGCTGGCGCTGGTGTTTCTCAGCGGGGCGGTGACGCTGCCGGTGGGCGTGTTTCTGATTCACTATGTGGGGCTGGCGTATAGTCCGCTGGCGGCGATTGGATGGGCGAGCATTTTCGCGGATGCGGGCGGGTTGCTGGTGATCTTGGCGGCGGCGGGGAGTTTGTGGGGGTTGTGGAGATATTTTGGGGGCGCGGCGGGCGAGGCGGTTGCGGATGGGTTGCTGGAGGCGCGGGATGGAGCGGGGCGAGTGCTGATGGCGGGAGGAGTGCTGCTGATCTTGCTGGGGTTCGCGCATGGGGCGTGGTACGCGGCGGTGGATTTGTACCGGCATGAGGCGGCGGACTCGGCGATTCTGACGGGGATGGCGGCGGGTGCGGCGGCGCGGGACACGGCGGCGGTGCAGCGGGCGCTGGGAGAGTACGGGCAACTGCAAGGGGAGAAGGCGGTGAATATCGCGGCGCATGCGCACAGCATCGAGTTCGGGTTGCTGGCGATTTTGCTGGCGTTTTTTCAGCCGTTTGTGAGGCTGCGGGAGATTTGGCGGCGGAGATGGGCGTGGGTGCTGCTTGTGGGCTCGGCGATGCTGCCGGTGTGCGTGCTGATGGAATTGAAATACGGACTGCTGGCGGGGGGATTCGCGGATGTAGGCGGGTTGCTGGTGATCGTGGCGCTGATGGCCATGTGGGTGGGGATTTTGCGCTATACGGGCGAACTGGATGCGGCGGGAGGTGCGCGATGACGGCGAGGAAGATTTTGATTGTGGGAGGATTGGCGCTGCTGGTGTGGGGCATGGGGTACGGATTCTGGTACGCGGTGTTTGCGGAGCATCAGGCGCTCGAAGGAATGGGGATGTCGCTGGCGACGGGGTTTGCGGCGGCGGCGCAGAAGGACGCGGCGGGAATGCACGCGGCGATGGAGCGGTACAAGGCGACGAAGTACGTCTATGACCGGCAAGTGGATATTCACGGGCACTGGATCGGGCTGGCGATGGTGCTGCTGATCTTGGGGCTGGCGATGGGGCGCGTGGGGTATTCGGAGAAGGTGAAGACGATGCTGGCGGCTGGATTGCTGGCGGGGGCGGTGGCGTTTCCGGCGGGAGTGTGGTGGCAAATGGCGGAGCATGGAGCGGCGCCGAGGGTGATGGCGGGAGTGGCGGCGGGGTTGGTGATTGCGGCGATGGGGGCGATGGCGATGGGGATGCTGAGGGAGAGGACGGAATAGGGGAAAGATCACCCGCGGCGGGAGAGGAATTTTTTGAGGCAGGAGAGATAGGAGTCGGGGGTGGAGAAATCGGTGAAGATGGAAGTGGTGGGGACAGGGAGTTGGAGGATGCGGGACTTTCTTTTGTAGATGACGTGGCGGGCAGTGGGAGCGGTTGCAAATTCGGGGCGGAGGGCGGCGGAGACGAGGATGGGGTGGCCGGTTTCGCGGCCGTGGCGGGGAAGGACGATTTGCTGATGGGGCCGGCGTCCGAGGAAGGCGCGGACGAGGGTTTGGATGGTGTGGCGTTGGAGGAGAGGCTGGTCGATGGGGTAGAGGAGGAAGGCGGAGGATGGGGGAACGTGGCGGAGGGCGGCGAGGAGGGAGCTGAGCTGGCCGCCGGAGCGCCAGCGGCGGTTGAGGAGGACGTGGACGTTGCGGGGAACGTGGGGACGTATGAGCGCGGCGTCGCAGCCGAGGACGAGGATGGGGCGGGCCAGGCCGCGGCAATTGGCCAGGGCGATTTGCAGGGCGGAGCGGCGGCCGAAGCGGGCGAGCGGGCGGGGCGCGCCGAGGAGATGGGAGCTGCCGGCGGCGAGAAGGATGGGGACGATGTCGCGAGGCTTCATGGAGGCCGAGAAGAAAACTATAGACGAGCGCGCGGGGAATGGCAAAAGGCCGCGCGGGCTGTGCAGAGAAACAATTGTTTCGTCGGTTTCCGCCTTGCTTTGGAGGCGGGATTGGCACTAAAATTCTGAATCACGTTGCGGCGTTCCCGCGGCTGTTGCGGAGGGCGCGCGCGACATCAATCGTCCCCTGCGGGGACCTCAGGAACTATCGTGTATCCTCACTCCTTCGAATACCACCGGGCGGATTCACTCAAGAACGCAATCAAATTGATGAAGGACCTCGGGGAAGAGGCGCGGCTGATTGCCGGCGGGCAGAGCCTGATTCCCCTGATGAAGATGAGGCTGGCGCGGCCGGTGGCGCTGGTGGACATCAATCATATTCCCGGGATTGCGGGGATCGAGCGGCGCGGCGGCGAGCTGCGGATGGGGGCGCTGGCGCGGCACGCGGAGATTGAAGCCTCGGCCGCGGCGGCGGTGATCCCGATTGTGCATGACTGCGCGGCGGGGATTGCAGACGTGCAGGTGCGCAACATGGGCACGATTGGCGGGTCGGTGGCGGAGGCTGACCCCAGCGGGGATTGGGGAGCGACGCTGCTGACGCTGGAGACGTCGGTTGTGTGCGAAGGGCCGAACGGGGAGCGTACGGTGGCGCTGGAAGAGTTCGTGAAGGACGCGTACACGACGGTGCTGGGGCACGACGAACTGGTGAAGGAAATTATCGTGAAGGTGCCTCCGACGCGAAGCGGAGGGGCGTGCGTGGCGTTCAAGAGGAGCGCGCCGGTGTATGCGACGGCCAGCGTGGCGGCGCAACTGACGCTGGGGGATAAGGACACGGTGGCGGACGCGCGGATTGTGCTGGGCTGCGTGGGGTTGATGTCCATCCGGGCGAAGGAAGCGGAAGCGGAGCTGCGCGGAAAACCGCTGACGGAGAAGACGCTGAAGGCCGCGGCGGAAGCGGCGCGGGCGGCCGCGGAGCCGCAGAGCGACATGCGGGGTTCGGCGGAGTACAAGAGGATTTTGGTGGCGTCGCTGGTGAAGCGGGCCATTGGGATCGCGGCGCGGCGGGCGCGCGGAGAACAAGTGGAAGGCGGACACGAATATGCCGCACGGTGAGCAGGGCGGAAAAATGAAGGTGCGCGTGAAGGTGAACGGGGAGATGCGCGAAGCGATGGTGGAGCCGCGGACGCTGCTGGTGGAGTTCATCCGCGAGGCGCTGAACCTGAGCGGGACGCACATCGGATGCGACACGACGTATTGCGGCGCCTGCACGGTGATTTATAACGGCAAGACCGTGAAGTCGTGCACGATGTTCGCGGCGATGGCCGACGGGGGGGAGATCCTGACGGTGGAAGGCCTGGCGAGCGGAGAGACGCTGCATCCGATTCAGGAGGCGTTTGCCAGCAACCACGGATTGCAGTGCGGGTATTGCACGCCGGGGCTGATGCTTTCGACGCTGCACCTGCTGAAGAAGAATCCCAATCCAAGTGACCAGCAGATTCGCAAGGGGATCGCGGGGAACACCTGCCGGTGCACGGGTTATCAGAATGTTTTGAAGGCAATCAAGGCCGCGGCCGCGGCGATGGAAAAGAGCTAACCCATGGAAATCAAGTTTGGAGGCGAGTTTACGGTGAAGAAGTCCGCGGAGGAGGTCTATGACTTCCTGGTGGACCCGGGACGATTTTGTCCGCTGCTGCCGGATTTCCAGAGCAAGGAGATCGTGGACGAGAAGAATTTTCTGGTGAAGCTGAGCGTGGGAATTTCGCACATCCGGGGAATCGCCACGGTGAAGCTGACGCTGGCGGAGGCGGAGAAGCCCAAACACGCGGTGTACGAGGGAACCGGGGACGTGCCGGGCGGGTCGGCGAAGCTGCGGGCAGGATTCGACCTGATGGCCGCGCCGGAGGGAACCAAGGTGGTGTGGGCGGGGCAGGCCAACATCATGGGGCGGATTGCGTCGCTGGCGGGGGGCATGCTGGAGCCGCTGGCGAAGAAGAACATTCAGAAGATGATTGACGAATTGCAGAAGGCGCTGGCGTAGGCAGAGGAAGAGGACCATGGCCAGGAAACAGGCAAAAGCGACGAAGAAGAAACCCGCGGGGAAGAAGACCGTGGCGAAGAAAACCGGGGCGAAGAAGAGCGCGGCGAAAAAAGGCGGCGCCGTGGTGTTCGCGCCCGGGAAGTGGGTGGGGCAGCCGATCCGGCGGAAGGAAGAGGACCGGCTGGTGCGCGGCAAGGGCATTTTCGTGGACGACCACCGGGACGAGGGCATGCTGCACATCCGCTTTGTGCGCTCGCCCTATGCGCACGCGAATATCCGCAAGGTGGACGTGAGCGCGGCGGCGGCGATGCCGGGCGTGGTGTGCACGCTGACGGGCGAGGAAGTGGCCGGGTTGGTGCAGCCGTTCATCGAGATCGGGCCGGACGTGGGACAGAAGGTAGCCGATTATCCGATGGCGTCGAAGAAAGTGATTTATCAGGGCGAGCCGGTGGCGGCGGTGGTGGCGGAAACGCGGATGGGCGCGGAGGACGCGGCGGAGCTGGTGGAAGTGGATTATGAGCCGCTGCAGGCAGTGGTCATGGCCGAGGATGCGCTGAAGGACGAGACGCTGATTCATCCGGCGATGGGCACGAACAAAAACTGGCACGGGATGTTCGAATACGGGAACGTGGAGAAGGCGTTCAAGGATGCGGCGCACGTGGTGAAGATCGGGCGCATGCATTTCCACCGGTTTTCGTCGACGCCGCTCGAGAACAACGCGATGATCGCGGAATGGGATTCGAAAGCGGACCGAATCGAGTTCCGGTCGAACAATACGTTTCCGTCGTTCGCGGCGCAGTTTTTGTCGCCGGCGCTGGGCGTACGCATTGACCAGATTCTGATGAAGAGCTTCGACATCGGCGGCGGGTTCGGGATCAAGATCACCAACTATCCGTACATGGCGCTGTGCGCGCTGGCCTCGCGCAAGGCCGGCGGGCGGCCGGTAAAATGGGCGGAGACGCGCACGGAGCACATGCAGGCGAGCGCGCACGGGAACGAGCGGACGTATTTCGACACCAAAGTGGCGCTGGACAAGAACGGAGTGATCACAGCGATTGAGTCGCGGCACGTGGACGATTGCGGGGCATACCCGCGGTACGAGCCGCTGGGCTGCGTGATCTGGGCGCAAGTGCTGCCGGGGTCGTACCGTCTGCGCAACGCGCGGATAGACATGAATCAGGTGGTGACGAACAAGTGCCCGGTGGGGCCGAACCGCGGGTATTCGCGGATGCAGCAACTGTGGTTCATCGAGCGGGTGCTGGACATTTGCGGGCACACGCTGGGAATTCCCACGGACGAGATGCGCTACCGGAATTACATCCGCAAGGATGAGATGCCCTACGAGACGCCCAACGGGTGCGTGTATGACTCGGGCGACTACGCCGGGATGCTAGACATGGCCAAGAAATTGGTTGGCTGGGACGAATGGAAGAAGAAGCAGGCGGAGGCGCGGAAACAGGGGCGGTGGATCGGGCTGGGGATTGGCTCGACGCTCGATTCGGGGACGAACAATTTCGGGCAGGCGCGGATCATCAATCCCGGGGCGCCGTTTTCCGGGCAGTCCAAGGCGGCGATCGCCAAGCTGGATATTTACGGCGAAGTGGTGATCAGCATGGGTTCGGTGCCGCAGGGACAGGGGCACGAGACGACGGCGGCGCAGACGGTGTCGGAAGTGCTGAATATTCCTCCGGACATGGTGAAGGTAAAGCCGGGATTCGATACGGAGCAGAACGCGTACACGGGGCACACGGGAACGTACGCGAGCCAGTTCGCGGTGACGGGACTTTCGGCGATCAACGGGGCGGCGGAGAAGCTGAAGAAGGAGATGCTGCGGCTGGCGGCGTGGGTGCTGAAGGTGAAAGAGAAGGATTTGGAACTAGGAGTGGGCGAGCAGGGGCCGGAAGTGAGGGTGAAGGGGAAGGCCGGGAAGTCCATCAACTACTGGGGACTCGCGAACATCGTGAACGTGAACAACGCGGGCATGCCGGAAGAGTTGTGGGACGTGACGCTGAACTGCCGGTACGTGTATCACGCGCCGTTCGAGGTGCCGGACCTGAAGAGGAAATTCGGAAACCTGACGCTGACGTACGCGGCGCAGATTCACGTGGCGGTGGTGGAAGTGGACCGCGAGACGTTCCAGCCGAAGATTCTGGCGTATGCCTGCGTGGACGATTGCGGGCGGGCGATCAATCCGATGATCGTGAAGGGGCAGGTGCACGGATGCGCGGCGCAGGGAATCGGGGCGGCGCTAATGGAGAACTGCGCGTATGACGCGGACGGAAACCTGCTGGCGTCCACGTTCAGCGATTACACACCGATTACATCGATGAACATGCCGGAGCTGCTCTATGGGCATATGGAGTCGCCCTCGCCGTTTTCGTTCAACGGAGCGAAGGGAATGGGCGAGGGCGGAGCAGCGCCGGTGCACACGATCTGCGCGGCGCTGCAGGACGCGCTGTATGCGGAGGGAGTGATCATCGAGGATTCGCACAACAACGGCGATTCGATCTTCCAGTCCGTGGCCAAGGCGCACGCGGATGGCTATGCGGAGATGGTAAAGGTAGAGCACGGCAAGAGTGCGCACGCGCGGTAGCATTCGAAAGCGTTCGATTGTGATTTTCCCATGAAACGAATCTGCATCATTGGTGTGGGCTCGATTGGGAGCCTCTATGCGGCGCATCTGGCGCGGGTTGCGGAGGTGTGGGCGTTCGTGCGGCGGCCGGAGCACGCCAGGGCCATCAACGAGCAGGGAATCCGCGTGACGGGAACGCATGAGTTTCATGCGCGGCCGCGGGCTTCGTGCCTTCCGGCGGAGATGCCGCAGTTTGATCTGGGGATTGTGTGCTGCAAGGCCACGCAGACGGAAGAGGCGGTGCGGCCGGTGGCGCATCTCTTTGCGCAGGGCGCGGTGCTTTCGCTGCAGAACGGGCTGGGTTCGGAGGAAGTGATCCACGCGGTGACCGGCGGGCAGGTGCTGCGCGGGACGACGTTCGTGAGCGGAACGCGCCACAGCGATACGCACGTGCAGCTGGAGCTGGATACGGAAGCGTGGATCGGGCCGTACGAGCCTTCGGGGACGCCATTTTCGAAAGTGAAAGAGGCGGCGGAGCTGATCATCGCCGGGGGACTGAAGGCGGTGGCTTTGGAGGATGCGCGCTCGGCGCAATGGACCAAGCTGATTTTCAATGCTTCGGTGAATTCGGTTTCGGCGCTGACGGAGCTGGTGCACAGCGAACATTATGCGCGGGAAGAAAAGTTCGACGACCTGGGGCATCTGCTGCACGACCTGATCAAAGAAGGGCGGAGCGTGGCGGAGGGGCTGGGAATCAAGCTGGGCGACGATCCCTGGGAGATGAACAAGATTGGGGCGCGCACGGACCATCCGCCTTCGATGCTGTATGACATTCGCAACAGGCTGAAGACGGAAGTCGATTATCTGGGCGGGGCCATTGCGCGGGAGGCGCACCGCGCGGGGCTGCCGGCGCCGCTGCATACGGCGCTGTACCGGCTGATTCGGGGCAAGGAAGCGTCGTGGACGTATGCGGGGAAAAAGCACGAGGTGGCGCGATGAGCGTGGCGCGGACGCCGTATTTGCTGGACGCGGAGAAATGGCGGCGTTTGCGCGAGCGCATGGACCGCGAGAATCTGGACGCGATTGTGGCGCGCGCGCCGGACAACGTGCTGTACCTGACGAATTACTGGACAATGAAGGGCTACGATCTGGTGATTTTCCCGCGCGAGGGTGAGCCCACGCTGCTGGTGATCGAGCCGCAGTTGGCGGAGGCGCGGCGCACGGCGTGGAACAATGACGTGCGGTTTTTCAAGTCGTATCATCCGGCGGACCCGCGGCCGCCGATGATTCGTTCGCTGGAGATGGCCATCGAGGTTTTGCGCGAGAGGAAACTCACGGGGCGCGTGGGGATCGAGCTGTCGCAATCGTCGCAGATCTGCGACCGGATGGTGGGCGAGCCCACAGTGTATTGGAAGGGGTATTACGACGCGTTTATCGCGGCGTGCCGGGAGGTTGTGGACGCCACGGGCATTCTGGCTGAGTTGCGCATGATCAAGACGGCGCAGGAGATCGAGCGCATGCGCCTGGCGAACGATCTGGCGGCGCTGGGGATGGAGCACGCCAAGAAAAATATCCGCCCGGGGATGAAGGAAAGCGAAGTGGCGGCGATGATCGAGGGCCACATCCATGCGGCGGGAATTGGGTACAAGGGAAAAGTGGAGATGGCGCGGGCGTTCACGCTGGTGTGGTCGGGCAAGGGAATTGCCACGTTCACGGCGACGAGCGACCGGCCGGTCGTCGAGAACGAGCCGACGCTGGTGGAGATCTGGGTTTGCGCGGACGGGTATTGGACGGACTTGACGAAGAATCTGTGTCCGGGGCGGTTAACGGCGGAGTACGACAAGCTGCTGGATCAACTGCTGGGCGTATATCAGAAGGCGATTGGGAGCGTGCGCGACGGGGCGGCGCTGGGAGAGTTGGACCGCAGCATTCGCCAGGGAATCGCGGAGGCGGGGTATGCGGGGCAGCCCTCGCATCCGGTGGCGCACGGAGTGGGCGCGCGGGCGCACGAGCCGCCGTATGCGCACCAGGCCGCGGGCGGACAGATGCGCGCGGGAATGGTGCTGGCGATCGAGCCGGGGATTTATTGGGAAGGCGGCGGCGGGCTACGCCTCGAGGATAATTTTTTGGTGACGGCGGACGGGTGCGAGAGACTTTGCAGTTACCCCGACGATTTTAGAAATTAGAGGGAGAGGCACGTGGCAATCAACCAGGACCTGGCAAAGACAATCCTCGGGCAAATCCGCGAGGAAGAGATTGTCGCGATGTCGTGCGACGTGGTGAACATTCAAAGCCCGACGGGGGAAGAGGGCGAGATGGCGCGCTACATGCGCCGGACGTTTGAAGAGGCGGGGTTGCAGGTGGCCTGGCAGGAAGTGGAGGAAGGGCGCGCGAACGTGGTGGGCTTGTGGGAAGGAACGGCCAACGGCAAAAGCGTGATGTTCAACGGGCACATGGACACCTCGAACACGGGCCGGGAGACGTATCTGACCGGGCGCGGCTACAAGGCCAAGGCCATCATCGAGAAGGGGCTGATCTACGGACTGGGAATTTACAACATGAAGGGCGCGCTGGTGTGCTACACGCAGGCGGTGAAGGCGCTGATGCGCGCGGGCGTGAAGCTGGAAGGGGACGTGAGCATCGCGGCGGTGGCGGGAGAGATTGAGAAGACGCAGTGGAGCGACGAGTTTGTGGGGAAAGAGTATCGCGGCTACGGTGTGGGGACGCATCATCTGGTGAATCACGGCGTGACGCCGGACATGTGCATCCTGGGCGAGCCGACGGATTTGCAGCTGGTGCTGGGGCACTACGGAACGATGTGGGCGCGGATTTCGACGCGCGGACATTATGTGCATACGGGGTTCACGCGGGGCAAGCAGGACCTCAGTTCGATTTTCCGTATGAAGGAGATTCTGCCGGCGGTGTACGCATGGATCGCGGAGTGGGAAAAGCGCGCGGTGTATGACGGCCAGCCGGGCGTGGTCAACGTGGGCTGCATTCGCGGCGGATATCCGTGGCGGGTGAGCCGCACGCCGGACCGCACGGACGTGTTCTTGGACGTGCGCGTGCCGCCGACGATGGCGCTGAAGGAAGCGCGCAAGGCCATCAAGCAGCTGGTGCTGGATTTACGCAAGGCGCATCCGGAGTACGGCATCGAGCACGAGATTTTCGTTTCGGTGCCGGGGGCGGAGATCAGCAAGGAGCACGAGCTGGTGAAAACCATCGAGGCCTGCCACCAGAAGGTGCTGGGTGTGGCGCCCAAGCACGCGACGGTGCTGTGGGATTCGGACGCGTCGGTGATGACGCGCTTCGGGATCGAGACGCTGAATTACGGCCCATCGAGCGGACCGCGGGACGCGGAAGGCGAGAAGGTGGCCATCGAAACGCTGGTGAATACGACCAAGGTGTACGCATTGGCCGTCGCGGAGATTTGCGGCGCGCACTAAACAGGGAGCGACTGGAAAAATATGCCGAGTCAGCAGGAAATTGACCGCCGTTACAAGAATATTCGCAACGCGATGGCCGCGGAGAAACTGGATGCGCTGATTGTGTGCGGGAACCAGTACGCGGGATTCGAAGGCGCGGTGCGCTACACCTCGGATTTCGAAATCGTGCACCGCTACGTGTACGTGCTGATTCCGCTCGAGGGCGATCCCACGCTGGTGTTTCCGCGGGAGGCGCGGTGGATCGGGGACAAGAAGAAGACGTTCGTGCGCGAGCACGTTTGGGCGGAGATTCCCGGAAAATGGCTGCGGGAGAAGATCGAGGAGAAGAACTGGCAGCGCATCGGGGTGCACGGGCTGGACTTCGTGATGGCCGTGCGGGATTACCGGGAGCTGGAGACAGGCTCGTTCGACATCGTGAAGTTCGATACGCAGTTTGACATGGCGCGCGCGGTGAAGAGCGAAGAGGAACTGGTTGGCGTGCGCGACAGCATGGACATTATTCTGGATGGATTTCGCGCGCTGCTGAAGGGCTACCGGCAAGGGACGAATGAGGCGGAGATCATGGCGCCGGCGGTGGAGCGGTTTTTCGCGCGGGGCGCCGGGCCGCGGATGATGAACATCGTGCTGAGCGGGACGGGCGGAGAGGCGGAGGCAAGTTTCAAGGTGCCGTCGCTGCGCACGGTGGGGGCGGACGATCTGCTGCTTTATTCGCTGGAGATTACCGGCGTGGCGGGATACTGGGTGGAATTTTCGCGGGCGCTGATTCGCGGAAAGATCAGCGCGCGGACCAAGGCCATGAGCGACGTTTACCCGGAAGCGATGGAGGCGGCGCGGAAATTGATGCGCGACGGGGAGATGGCCTGCAATGTGCATAAGGCCGCGGCAGACATTTTCGCCAAGGCGGGATTTGCGCTGGGGCATCTGACGGGGCATTCGATCGGACTGACCATGCTGGAGTATCCCTCCATCGGGGCCAACACGAAGGTGGAGCTGAAGGAAAACATGGTGGTGAGTTTTCATCCGCAGGTGGTGGACCAGGACGGCAAGGTGTGTTTGTACACGCAGGACACGTTCCGGGTGGGCAAGACGGAAGGCGAGTGCCTGGTGAACATTCCGTGGAAGTTTTATGACGGTTCGGAAACGGTGGGGAAGGCATGAGCACGAAGATTTGCATTGTCGGTTGCGGAGCGATTGGAAGTCTGTTCGGGGCGCATCTGGCGAAGTTGCCGGACGTCGAAGTGCACGCCTACGACGTTTCGAAAGAGCATACCAAGGCGATCAACGAGCGCGGGCTGAGGATCAGCGGGGCGGCGGAGTTTACGGCCAAGCTGCACGCGACATCCGATGCGAAGGAGATTCCGCCGTGCGAGTTCGGAATTATCGCGACGAAGAGCACGCACACGCGCGGGGCCATCGAGCAGACGGCGCATGTGTTCGGGGAGGCGAGCGCGGTGTGCTCGGTGCAGAACGGGCTGGGCAACGAGGAGATCATCGCGGAGCACGTGAAATACGTGATTCGCGGGACGACGTTTCCGGCGGGGCACGTGATCGAGCCGGGGCACGTGGGCTTTGACATCAACGGGGACACCTGGATCGGGCCGTACGAGCCGACGAAGACGCCGTACGCGATGGTGAAGAAGCTGGCGGAGCTGGTCACGCGCGGGGGGATGAAGGTGATTCCGCTGGAGGATGTGCGCGGGGCGCAATGGACCAAGCTGATTTTCAACGCATCGACGAATCCGGTGGGGGCGCTGACGCTGCTGCATCACGGGGCGGCGACGCGGCTGGCGCCGACGGGGGCGCTGTTTAACGCGCTGATCGCGGAGGGCGAAGCGGTGGCCAAGGCGCTGGGGATCACGCTGCACGGCGATCCGCGGGCGATGGTGCAGAAGGGCGCCAACGCGCCGGGGAAGCACAAGGCCAGCATGCTGCAGGACGTCCTGGCCAAGCGGCAGACGGAAGTGGATTTCATGAACGGGGCGATTGCGGACTGGGGCGAGAAGTGCGGAGTGCCCACGCCGCTGAATCGCGCGGTGTGGCAGTTGATCAAGGGGCTGGAACATTCCTGGACGGACCCGTCCTAAAGGTTTTGATTTTTATTCTTGAAAGGGAAGGAACAACGAAATGAGCATGCCATTCAAAGTGGGCGTATTGCAGTTGAGCATGGAGCCGCTGGACGAAACGGTGGAAATGGCGCAGGCCTGCGACGCGGCGGGGTTTGACGTGTTCTGGCTGGCGGAGGCCTATCCGTGGTGGCGGAAGCACTCCTACGAAGCGCGGTCTTCGACGGCGGAGACGGCGATTATAGCGCGGGAGACGAAGCGCATCGCCATCGGCTGGGGAATCATTTCGCCCTACACGCGGCATCCGGTGCAGATCGCCATGGAAGCGCGCGTCTTGCAGGAGGCCGCGGGCAAGGGGCGGTTTCTGCTGGGGCTGGGCGCGTCGAAGATTTTCATGAAGGAGATCGGCGAGGGCGAGAAGGGGAAGGAAGTGGGCCCGGCCACGGTGATGCGCGAGAGCATCGAAATTATTCAGGCGCTGCTGGCGGGCAACGAAGTGAAATACGAAGGCAAGGCGTTCCAGACCTACGCGCCGCCGATCAAGCCGGACGCGCACGTGCCGCGCTGGACGGTGCCGATCTACGTGGCGGGCACGGGTCCGGTGATGCAGCGGCTGGCAGGTTCGCATTCAGCGGGGCTGCTGACGGCGAGCATCACCACGCCGAAGTTCGCCGCGTTTTCGAAAAGCGCGATGGTCGAGGGAGCGCTGGCGGCGGGCAAGGACCCCAATAAGCTGGACCTGGGCTGCGTGGTGGTGGGCAGCATCGGCGAAAACGCCAAGACGGCGCGCGAAGGCGCGCGCGAAATGGCCGCCATGTACCTGGCTAATAAGGTGCAGAACATTCGCGGGACCGCGGACACGCTGTTGCAGTGCGCCGGGCTGACGATGGAGGAGATCGCGCCGATTGCCGACGCCATGGAGAAGGGCGGACGGAAGGAGGCGGCGAAGGCGGTGAGCGATTCGATTCTCGATAAGGTGTGCCCGGTGGCTGGGACGCCCAAGCAGTGCATCGAGAAGCTGGAAGAGTACCGCGCGGCGGGATGCACGCAGATGATGCTGGAATTGTGGGGCAAGGACCGTCCGGGACAGGCGAAACTGTTCGGGAAGAAGGTGCTGCCGCATTTCCGGAAGAAGAAGAGGTAGAGGTTATTTCAGGCAGGGAAGAATCGATTCAAGCAGACAGGAACGTAGGGGCACGGCATGCCGTGCCCCTACGTATTTGTGCGCGACTCAGGCTTTTTTGACGCTGGCGGCAATGGCGCGGAACTCGTCGTCGGAAACGAGGCGGCGTTCGGCGGTGCCCAGCTTCTTGACGGCGGCGAGGGCGGCCTGCTGCTGCTCGGCGGTGAATTCGATGCCCAGGTCCTTGGCCTTGATGGCGATGCTATCGAGGCCGCTTTTTTTGCCGAGGACGATGAGCCGTTCGGCGTTCACCAGTGAAGCGGAAAACGGCTCGATGGCTTCGGGGATGTGGAACTGGCTGGCGACGGCGCCGCTTTCGCGCATGAAGAGATTTTCGCCGACGACGGGCTTCCAGGGAGCCAGGGAATAGCCGGAGGAGCGGCGGACGAGCGCGGAAACTTCGCGAATTTTCTTGAGGTCGAGCGCGACGGGAACGTTGTAAAGGGCGTGGAGGGCCATGGCGATTTCGCCGAGGTCGGCGTTGCCGGCGCGTTCGCCCATGCCGTTGATGGTGCCCTGAATCCATTGCGCGCCGCCGCGGACGGCGGCGACGGCGCAGGCGGTGGCCATGCCGAAATCGTCGTGCCCGTGGAAATGCAGAGGCACGGAAGGGCCGACCCATTCGCGGACCTGGCGCAGGAGAAACTCGACGGCTTCGGGGCCGCAGACGCCAATGGTGTCCACGATGACGAGTTCGCTGGCGCCGGCGTCGAGAGCGTTTTTGTAGAAGCTGCGCAGGGAATTGAGTTCGGTGCGCGTGCCGTCCACGGTGAAGAAGGCGACTTTGACGCCGTTCTTGACGGCGTGGGAGATGGCGTCGGCGGCGCGCCGCTGCGCTTCTTCGGGCGTGAGGCCGTAGGCTTTCAGTTTGATGGCGCTGGTGGGAGTTTCGATGACGGCGGCGCGAGAGCCGAGGCGCAGAAGTTCGTCCACATCGGCGCGAACGGCGCGGGCGAAGCCCCACACTTCGGATTTGAGGCCGGCGTTGGCGATGAGCCGAAACGCTTCGGCGTCGTCGGCGGAAACGCGCGGGAAACCGGCTTCGATGCGTTCGATGCCGAGCGAGTCCAGCGCGCGGGCGATTTCCAGTTTTTGCGGCGGGGTAAGCACGACGCCGACGGTCTGCTCGCCGTCGCGGAGCGTGGTGTCGTAGAAATGGACGGTTTTCGTTTGCGCGAAAGGGGAGCGGATTTCGGGCCGCTCGTTGAGATCGCTGATCCAGATGCCTTTGTCTTGAGAATTTGTGCTCATGGGAGTTTCGCTCAGGCCTTCTCCGGGTGGCCCTGTTTCCAGGAGATGACCGGGTTGCGCAGGATGCCGATTTTTTCGATTTCGCATTCGACGATGTCGCCGGGCTTGAGGTAGAGGGACTTGGGGTCGTCGCTGAAGGCGGCCACGCCGGAGACGGTGCCGGTGGACATGACGTCGCCGGCGGAATAGCCCATGGAGGAGTAGTGGGCGACGATTTCGGGGACGGTGACGCTCATTTTTCCGGTGTGGGATTTCTGCCGCTGTTTGCCGTTGACGCGCAGCTCCATGTTGAGATTGTTGGGCTGCGGAATTTCATCGGCGGTGACGATGTGCGGCCCCAGCGGGCAGAAGGTGTCAATGGCTTTGCAGAAGCTGAAGACGCCGGACTTCATTTCCTGGCGCTGAATGTCGCGGGCGGTGATGTCGTTGAAGATGACGTAGCCGCCGATGTAGTCCTTGGCCTCGGACTCCGCGAAATGCTTTCCTGTTTTCTTGAGCACCAGGGCGAGTTCGAGTTCGTAATCGAGTTCCTGGGTGAGGTGCTCGGGGTAGATGATGGGGTCGTCGGGGCCGATAATGGCGTCGAGGTTCTGGAAGAAGACGATCCAGGGAAGCACGGGGTGGGAGAAGCCGGACTTCTGGGCTTCCTCGTGGTGCTCGCGGAAATTGCCGGCGGTGTGAAAGAATTTCTTGGGCTGGATGGGCGCTTTGATTTTCACGGCGGCGTGCTGGTAGAAAACAGCTTCGCCGGCGGGGCCTTTGACGGATGGACCCTCCTTGGCGGCGTATTCCATGGCGGTGCGCGCGGCGTCCAGCCCGCGGTCGCCGTTTTCGAACAGGCCGCGCATGTCGGCGGGAACGCGGGCGTCGGCCAGGGCGTAGAAGGCGCCTTCCTGCTGAACGTTGCGCAGATAGAGTGCGTAGGCGGCGTTGAGATCGATGAGCAGGCCGCCGGGGGCGATGCCGGCGATGCGGTCCTCGCGTGTGCCGGCGTTAAACGTGACCAGTTTCATTGCAGGGTTCCTCGTCTTCGGAAGTGTCCGCGCGGACGGCAAAAAGCGCAGATAAAAATTGTAGACTGTTGGGGCGGGGCTGTCCACCCGGGCGGCGACAGGGTACAGTGATGGATGGTTCCCATCGTGCGGTTTCGAAATATTCGTTGAGTGTGGTATGAATTCGTTTTCCCGCGGCCTGTAGCGGAAGAGGCCCGGCGAGGGAACCAACAACTTATGGTAACGCTCGCGCGCAAACTGAGACTGGTCGATTACTTCACCCTGGCGTTTGGGACGATGATCGGGGTGGGCTGGCTGGTGCTGATGGACGACTGGCTGGGGCGCGGAGGGCCGGCCGGGGCGATTTTGGGATTTTTGCTGGGAGCGGTGGTGCTGCTGCCGGTGGGATATGTGTACGGGCAATGGGTCCTGCGGCTGCCGGACGCGGCTGGGGAAGCGGCGTACGTGGCCCAGGTGTTTCCGCCGCTGGTGAGTTTTCTGACCGGGTGGATGATGCTGCTGGCGTATTTCATCGTGTGCCCGTGGGAGGCGGTGGCCTTCGGGAAAATCGCGGCCTATATTTTCCCGGCGCTGGATTCCATGCCGCTCTATCACATCGCCGGGCATCCGGTGTTTCTGCCGCGGCTGCTGCTGGGCATCGCGCTGACCGGATTTTTGACGTTCTTAAATTATCGCGGCATTCGATTCAGCGCGAATTTTCAGAACTGGAGCACGGGCATGGTGCTCTTTCTGTTTTTGTTTGTTCTGGGAATCAGCGTGCACCATGGTTCGGCGGCGAATTTCCGGCCGTTGTTCCATGCGGCGCCGGCGGTGTCCATCCTGCTGACGCTGCAGATCGTGCCCTATTTTATGACGGGATTCGAATCGGTGGCCAAATCGGCCGAAGAGGCGCATCCGGAGTTTCGAAATAAGAGTTTCCTGCACGCGATTGCGCTGGCACTGCTGGTGGGCGCGCTGTTTTACGCGCTGGCCATTGCCTCGGTGGCGTACATCACGCCGTGGCAGAGCGTGCTGGGAAAACGATTTGCGACGGCGATTGCGTTCGAACAGGCCGTGGGAGCGCGCTGGCCGGTGCAGCTGATTTTGACCATGGCGCTGTTCGCGCTGTTCGAGGTGTTCAACGGAAATTTCGTGGCTTCGAGCCGACTGCTGTTCGCCAGCGGACGGCGCAATGCGGTGAGCGCCTGGTTTGGGAAGATCCATCCGCGGTTTCAGACGCCGGGAATTGCGGTGCTGGCGATTGGCGCGGGAACGGTGGCGGGGTTGGTGCTGGGCGACGCCATTCTGGTGCCCATCACCGAGGTGGGGTCGGCGGCGTCGGCGCTGGGGTGGCTGGCGGCGTGCGTGTCGTTCTTCGTGGTGGAGCCCCGGTTTCGAATGCGTGTGATCGCGGGCCTGGGAGCGCTGGCGTCGCTGGTCTTTGCGCTGATGAAGTTTTTGCCGGGAGTGCCCGGGAGTTTTACCCGGTGGGAGTGGTGGGCGCTGGGTGCGTGGCTGGCGCTGGGATTTTTCCTGCGAATGTTTGCGAGCAAGCCGGCGGAGCAGGAATTGAAGCAGGGATGAGAATCGGAGACGAGAATAAATTATGATTCCTTTTTTGCATATCGGGCCGCTGGAATTGCCCACGTTTGGGCTGATGGTGGCCATCGGGTTGATGACGGCGGCGTATCTTCTGGACGCCGATTTCCGGCGGCGGAAGATGCGCGCGGACGCGTATTTGATTATCGGGATTGCGGGGCTGGCGGGAATTGTGGGAGCGCGGCTCTATCACGTGCTGGAAAGTCCGGCGGAGCTGTTTGCGGATCCGTGGCCGCTGCTGTTCAGCCGGTACGGATTCGCGTGGTTCGGCGGATTTCTGGGCGGATTCGGCGCGCTTTTGATTCTTGGGCGGCGCGCGGAGATACCGCTGCTGGAGTTTCTGGATGCGTGTTCGCCAGCGGGCGCCGTGGGATACGCGATTGGGCGAATCGGGTGCCTGCTCTCGGGCGATGGAGATTACGGAGTGCCGACGTCGCTTCCATGGGGCATGAGTTTTCCGAACGGGATTGTACCCACGACGGAGCGGGTGCATCCGACGCCGCTGTATGAATTTTTTGTGTGGATGGCGATTGCGGCGTTTCTGTGGCACCTGGGAACGAAGGCGCTGCGCGTGGCGAAGCCGCGGGGAGAGATTTTTTGCGCGTACCTGCTGCTGACGGGGCTGGCGCGATTTCTGGTGGAGTTTCTGCGCATCAATCCGCGGTCGTTTTTGGGGCTTTCGAACGCGCAGGCGGCCAGCCTGTTTTCGATGCTGTTGGGAGCGGCGCTGCTGTGGCGGCTGCGCGGAGAGCGGAGAGAAGCGCGGGGAGCCGGGACAGCTAAATGAGTACCGCGAGCCGCGTCTGGCAGAAGGTTCTGCAAAGGCTTGCCGGAGCGCCGCCGCAAAGAAAATTTCGGGAAGAGATTCCCGGGCTGCTGCTGATTCTGATTTCGTTCCTGGCGGGGATTGCGGCCACCTGGGAGCGCTGGGGCAATCCGGTGGTGGACGCGGGGCGGGAGCTGAATGTTCCGCTGCGGCTGGTGCATGGGGAGAAGCTGTACGGGGACATACACTACCTCTACGGTCCTTTTTCCGTCTATGTAAATGCGGCGCTGTACCGCTTGTGGGAGCCTTCGCTGTGGGTGATGTGGGGGCGGGGAATCGTCTCGGCGGCGGCGCTGCTGGCGCTGGTGTACTGGCTGGCGCGGCAAATCGGTGGGAGGTTTTCGGCGGCGCTGGCGTGCGTGGCGGTGACCTGGGTGTGCGCGCTGAAATCGCAGGGGAACTACATGCTGCCGTATGCGTACGGCGGGCTGGATGGAAGCATTTTTGTACTGGCAACGACGGCGCTGCTGATTGTTTTTTTGCGGAAGAACGGGTTGGGATGGATTTTTTGCGCGGGGATTGCGGCGGCGCTGGCGGCGCTGTGCAAGACGGAAATGGGCATTGCGGCGATGGGGACCGGGCTGGCGGCGGCAGCGCTGGGGGGATTCCCCCGCGTGCGCGGAATTGCGGCGAGGAGCGCGGCGTTCATCGCGCCGGCGGTGGGGATACCGGCGGCGGTGTATGCAAGATTCGCCGCGCAGAGCGGCTGGCATACGCTGACGCAGGAAAGTCATCTGTTTTTCGGGCATGTGCCCTGGCAGCTGATTTATTTCAATGAGTTGCGATTCGGTTTTGGGCGGCCCTGGAATTCGCTGTGGCTGATGAGCGCTTCGCTGGCGCGGCTGGTGGCTTTTGGGGGATTGCTGGCGGGGATGGCGCTGCCGTGGAAGCGGCGGACGGCGGCGCTGCTGCTGAGTTCGATTGCGGTGATCGCGGCGCTGAGCCCGTGGCTTTCCGATCTGGGACCGTTCATGGCCATGCCGCTGATTTTGCTGGCGCTGATCGCGGCGGGGCTGGCGGCCTTTGCGCGCGAGAGCCGGGAGGGTTCCGCGGCGGGGCGGAGCCAGGCGGGAGTGATGACGCTGCTGGCGGTTGCGTCGCTGGGCAGCCTGATGCGGATTGTTTTTCGGGTGTCCACGGGGGGAGCGCTCAGTTCGTTTTTGCTGCCGGGTTCGGTGGTGCTTTTCGTGTACGTCTGGCTGGAACTGTTTCCGTTGTTACTGGAAGGGCCTGCGGAGAGGCGGCTGGCGCGGCGGCTGGCGGCGGGAGTTCTGGCGGGGGCGGTGCTGATCACGGCGGTGTCGCTGTCGGTGCGCTACCGGCGGCAGTTCACCTACCCGCTGGTGACGGCGAAGGGAACGTGGCGAACCACGCCGGAGATCGGGATGGCGTTCGAAGAGGCGATTAAATTCATCGAGAAGAATACGGCGCCCGGGGATGCGCTGGGAGTGATGCCGGAGGGAACGTCGCTGAATTTTTTTACGGGGAGGCGCAATCCGTTCCGCGAGGAGATTGTCACGCCGGGATTTCTGGACGCGGCCGGGGAAGAGCGGGACATCGAGCGGCTGGGACGATTGCGCGTGCCGGTGGTGATGATCGCCAATCGCGCCACGCGAGAGTTCGGGCAGACGGCTTTCGGAGTGGACTACGACCAGCGGCTGATGGGCTGGATCGAGAGGAACTACTGGGTCTGCGGCATGTTCGGGCTGAGCCACGACCCGGGCCAGGCGATCGGCGATCCGAAATTTTTCCTGCGCGCCTACTGCCGGAATCCGTAGGCGGCCTTGCTTCCCGCATTTCCCGAAGTGCTCCCGGCTATTGCTTGACGATGGCGCCGTCCTTCATGACGAAGGAGACTTTGCGCAGGGTTTGGATATTGTCGAGGGGATTTTCCGGGGTGGCGATGATGTCGGCGGCCATGCCGGGTTTGAGGGAGCCGCGCTCTTTTTCGACGCCGAGGAGTTTGGCGGCGTTGGTGGTCATGGCGCGGAGGGTGTCGGCGGCGGGAACGCCGGCTTCGGCCCAGCTGGAAATATAATCGATGGCCAGGGTGCCGCGGGTTTCGCCGGGGAGTTCGACGTCCACGTCGGTGCCGAAGGCCATGTTGACGCCGAGCTTGTAGGCGCGGCGCAGGCGGTCCACCCAGGTTTTGTGCTCCCAGGGAGCGCCGGTGGCCTGGGTGATTTTTTCGGTGAATTCGGTGCCCACCAGGGTGACGTTGTTCTGTTTGGCCAGAAGCAATTCCTCATCCGTCATGCGATAGCCATGTTCGATGGAGTCCACGCCGGCTTCGGCGGCGTTATGGGCGCCGGCGCGGGTCCAGCAGTGGGCGGCGAGCTTGAGGCCGGAGGCGTGAGCTTCGGCGATGAGGAAGCGGATGTCGTCGGGGGAATAGATGTACTGCTGGTCGTCGACGACAATCTTGATGAATTTGGCGCCGAAGTGAATGTTCTGCCGGATGGCCTTGCGCATTTCGTCGCGGGTATCGGCGAAGAGATATTCGGGAGTGGCGAGGTCTTTTTTCTCGGGCTGGAGATGAAACTGGCCGCCATAGGGGGCGATGATGATGCCGGAATTGACGACGGTGGGGCCCTGGACGATGCCGTTTTCGATGGCCATGCGCAGGTCGGTGTCGGCGTAGTTGCCGGCGTTGCCAATGTCGCGGACGGTGGTGAAGCCGGAGGCGAGCATGGCCTGGCCGTTGGCGACGCCTTCGATGGCGCGGTAGGCGGTGGTGTCGAGCAGCGTGGTGATGTAGTAGTTGTTGGCGTCGCGCTTGGGCTGCACGGACATGCACAGGTGGGTGTGAGCGTCGAAGAGGCCGGGAAGGACGGTGGACTTGGAGAGGTCTACGATGCGGGCGCCGGCGGGGATTCTTACGCTGGGGCCGATTTCGCGGATGGTCTTGTTTTCAACGAGGATGATCTGGTTGGAGGTGGTGAGGCCGGTTTCGGGGTCCACGAGATTGCCGGCTTTGATGGCAGTGAGTTGCGGGGCGGGGGGCTTGGCGGGTTGCTGTGCCGCGGCGGCGAAGGGAAGAAGGGCGGCGGCGAATAGAGTCAGAAGGATGTTGCGCATGGAGCCTCCGGGAGTGGAATCAAGAAGGGGGATTATAGCGGGAAGAAGAGATGGGTGGAAGGTGATTCGCAGATCAACAGAGGAGCAGAGCGCGCGCCTGGCGGAGATACGGCGGGGACTAAGAAAGATTGATAGGGGCAATGAAAATAGCTGATTTGACAGGAAGGGGCGAATGGCGTAAAAGGTTAGCCAGCTTTTCGGGTGTGTTTGGGTGGCTGCTCCTACTGGGCTTATTCTCACACGCGGATTTGTATTTCAAAAGAATTAAAGGGGGCTTGATGCGCAATTTTCGCGCGATGGTTTGTTTGATTGTGATTTTGCTGGCGGGCCAGGCAGGCATGGCGCAGACGCAGGAAGGGCGCATCCTGGGAACGGTGACCGACCAGACGGGCGGCGCCGTGAAGGGCGCGAAGGTTTTGATTTTGAACGTGGACACGGGAGTGACGCGTTCGCTGGTGACCAATGAGACGGGCGACTTCACGGCGCCGAACCTGGCGCCGGGAGTGTACCGGGTGACGGTGGAAGCGGAAGGGTTCAAGAAGGTGGAGCGGACGAATTTCCGCCTGGAAGTAGCCAAGGACGTGCGCGCGGACGTGGTCCTGCAGCCGGGGAGCATCAGCCAGACGGTGAACGTGACCGAGGATGTGCCGCTGGTGGAGACGACCAACGACACGCTGGGCGGAACGTTTGCGAACCAGAGCATCAACGACCTGCCGCTGAACGGCCGCGACTTCCAGAACCTGGTGGTGCTGCGCCCCGGCGTGCAGCGGGCGCCCGGCGGAGGTTTCCTCTCGATCAGCTCGAACGGCAACCGTCCCGAGGACAACAATTTTATTTTCGACGGTGTGGACAACAACGACCCGTACTACGGCGGAACGATTGTGAACGCGGAAGGCGTGCAGGGGACGCCGGGCTCGATTCTGCCGATTGACGCGATTCAGGAGTTCAACGCGCTGGAGAATCCTCCGGCGGAATACGGATGGAAACCGGGAGCGATCGTCAATCTGGGGATCAAGTCGGGGACGAACAACCTGCACGGGACGGCGTATCTGTTCGAGCGCAACAGCGCGTTCGATGCGCGGAACTACTTCGACCCGGAGGTCGATCCGAATACGGGACTGTTTTCGAAGATGAAGGCGGTGCGGCAGCACCAGGTTGGCGGCAGCATCGGCGGACCGATCATAAAGAACAAGACGTTTATTTTCGGCGCGTACGAAGGGATTCGGGCGCTGGTGGGCAATTCGGAGCAGGTGAACAGTCCGGCGACGGTGACCGCCGGGGGGCTGGGCAATCCGACCATCAGCATCCCGGATGCGATTGCCGCTCTGCAGGCCATGGCCGTCTCCGTGAACCCGCTGAGCGCGCAGTTGCTGCCCTTGTTCCCCACGAACACGAATACCAGCGGATTGCTGAACGTGAGCGTGCCCAACAAGAACCGCAACGACAATTTCATCATCAAGGCCGATCACCACATCAACGATAAGAACAGCCTGACGGGGCGCTACTTCATGGGCGACAGCCTGCAGAGGGAACGGGATATCCCGGTGCTGCGTCCGGAGTGGGAATCGCAGTCGCAGTTGCGCGCGCAGGTGGTGGGAGCGAACTGGACCTGGCTGCCCAGCACGGCGTGGGTGAACGAAGCGCGCTTCGGTTACAACCGCTTCTGGCAGGCGATTCTGACGGCGGATCATAACGTCGATCCGGTGACGGGCTACGGGATCAACACGGGGGTCACGAATCCCTCGGATTTCGGCATGCCGGAAATCAGCATCGGTGGATTCCTGTCCCTGGGGGGCAATCACGGCTGGCCCCTGCTGACGACGCCCAACCAGACCAAACAGTTCGTGGACAACGTCTCCTACATGCGCGGGAAGCACACCTTCCGCTTCGGCGGAGAATTCCGCCACGGCGGGACCAATAACCAGCGCGACCGCTACGGCAAGGGGCGCGTGCAATTCCGCAGCGGGACCTGTTATGCGACGGCGCTGGAGAACTTTTTGGCGGGTTGCCCGCGCAGGGGCCGCATCTTCGTGGGCAATTCGGTGCGACACGTGACCATGAATTCGATGGGCGGATTCTTCCAGGATGACTGGAAGGTCTCGCAGCATCTGACGATCAATGTGGGCGTGCGCTATGACCTGAATCAGGTCATTCACGAAGACAACAACAACCTGGCCAATTTCCTTCCCACCGATGCGCAGGGTAACTACAGCACGACTGCCGCGCTGGGAATCAAGCAGGTGGGCATGGGCATCGATGCTCCGTACCACGGCGACCACAATAACTTCGCGCCGCGCCTGGGCATTTCCTGGGATCCCTTTGGGCGCGGCAAGACCGTGATCCGCGCGGGAGGAGGCATTACTTACGAAATTCCCAACCTCTCCACCTTCCTGGGGCAGAACGGCGCCAACAACGCTTCCACCGCGGGAATCAACGTGATTCCGACGGCGAACTCCACGGGCATTCCGGGAGCGAACGGAACGATTGCCGCGAGCGCGGTGAATGTGAGCGGCGGATTGCTGAACTGGTCCCTGGCGGGCCCGGTGTTCAACCCGGCCATTGACTGCTCGGCGACGCCCTGCGACATCATGGGCGTGGACCAGAACCTGCGCACGCCGTACGTGATGAGCTGGAACTTGAACGTGCAGCAGGCGCTGGGTTCCACGACGTCCCTGCAGGTGGGGTATGTGGGCAACCGCGGGGTGAAGCTGTACAGCCTCCGCGATATCAACCAGGTGGACCCGAATTCGGCTGCAGAGATCCTCTGCAATAACTGCGAACAGGCGGGCCGTCCGTTCAACAGCCAGTTCTCCTATCTTGGGTTCATCAATTTCCTGGGGAACGACTACACGTCGATCTACCACGGGTTGCAGGCGACGCTGACGCAGCGGGCCTGGAAGGGGATGAACTTCGTGGCGGGCTACACGTGGGCGCACGCGATTGACAGCGTTTCGCTGAACCGCGCGCAACAGCCGCAGGACAGCACGCGTCCGGGACTGGAGCGGGGCAGCGGAGACAATGACATCCGTCACCGCCTGACGCTGGCGTTCACCTACGAACTGCCGGGACGCAGCGGCTATGCGCATATGCTGGAAGGATGGCAGATGAATGCGATCCTGACGGCGCAGACGGGGGCTCCCTGGAACCTGGATGATGGCTACCAGAACGGGAATGATATCAGCCTGACCGGAGAGTACAGCGACCGCTGGAATATCGTGGGGAATCCCTTGAATATCAAACCGTCCACGACCGGGATACCGTATTACGATTTCCAAACTCCGGGCACACAGAATAGCGCCTGTTTGGCAGCAGCAAACACTCCGGCATTGCAGTCAACGTTGTTCAGCTTCGGCTGCTATGCGATGGGGGGCACGGTGATTATCCCTCCGGCCTGGGGAACGTTTGGGACCGCGAGCCGCAACCCGTTCCGCGGGCCGCGCCTGGATAACCTGGACTTCTCCATCGTGAAGACGACCAAGCTCAACGAGCGTATCAGCATGCAGTTGCGCGGGGAGTTCTTCAACGCCCTGAACCACCCGCACTTCATGAACCCGAACACGTTTGGATTTGTGGATCCCTCCGACCCCAGCACCTTCGGCGTGATTGCCGCAACTCCTGACGTCGCTGGAGCCAACCCGGTGATGGGCACGGGCGGCAACCGGAACATTCAGCTGGGGCTGAAGTTCCGCTTCTAAATTCAGCCGCCCGGCGGAATTGCCGGGCGCAGAAATACGAGAGGCCGGGGAGAGATTCCCGGCCTCTTTTTTTATGGGGTGGCGGATGGCAGATGCCGCCGGAATCGGCAGCTGTGCTGGTGTAACAGCGGGCCGGGCAAGCCCGGCCCCTACGGCGTGATTCTTGTTGGAAATGCTTAGCGATGCGTTGAATAGCGGTTCAATGCGCGCATAGTTTTCGTGGCACAGACTTCAGTCTGTGCGCTTTACCACTGGCACAAAAGCAAAATCCGCACAGGCTAGAGCCTGTGCCACCTGAGCACGCGGGTCTTGTGTTCCGGCTATCCTGATGGCTCTTGCGAGAAATGCGGGTTAACGCTACTGCTTGAAGATCTGCCCCTGTTTCATGACGAACTTCACGTTTTCGAGGGTGCGGATATTGGCGAGGGGGTCGTCGGAGACGGCGATGATGTCGGCGGACTTGCCTGGGCGGAGGGAGCCGAACTCATCGGACTTGCCGATGAGGGTGGCGGCGTTGATGGTGGCGGACTGGATGGCCTGCATGGGGGTCTGGCCGTATTTAACCTGATAAGCGAATTGGCGGGCGTTGATGCCGTGGGGGCAGACGCCGGCGTCGGTGCCGAAGGCGATGTTGACGCCGGCGAGGACGGCTTTGCGGAAGTTCTCGCGCTGGAGTTTGCCGAACTGGCGCTCCTTGGCCTGGAAATCGGCGGGATGAGCGTTGGCGTCCGGGGCGGCGCCGAGAATGCACTCGTCGTCATAGACGTCGGCAACGAGGTAGGTGCCGTGTTCCTTCATCATGCGGATGGATTCGTCGTCGAGCATGGTGCCGTGTTCGATGGAGGCCACGCCGGCGCGGACGGCGTTCTTGATGGAGCTGGCGGCGTGGGCGTGAGCGGCGACGCGCAGGCCTTTTTTCCCGGCTTCCTCGACGGCGGCGCGGACTTCTTCGTAGGTGAAATCGTCGGAGGCGGGATTGCTGCCGTGGGAGAGGAAGGCGCCGGAGGCGATGACCTTGATGTGGTCGACGCCGAACTGTTCGAGGGCGCGGACGCGCTGGCGGACCTGGTCGGGGCCGTCGGCGACGCCGAAGCGCATGTCCCAGGGCAGGGTGATGTCCGGGGCGGGGCCGTTGACCGCGCCGCCACCGCCGGTGATGGTGATGTAGGCGCCGGCGACGAACATGCGCGGGCCGATGACGTCGCCGCGGTTGATGGCGTCGCGGAGGGCGAGGTCCACGAAGGCGCGGTAGGCGCCGACGTCGCGGACGGTGGTGAAGCCGGCGAGGAGAGTGGCGCGGGCATTGGGAATGGATTCGAAGGCGCGCTGGGCGGCGGTTTTCCGGAGTTCGGAGAGGGGGTCGGCGTCTTTGGGGTCGCCGACGAGATGGGTGTGGCAGTCGATGAGGCCGGGGAGAACGGTCATTTTCGAAAGGTCGATGAGGTGAGCGCCGGCGGGGATGGGCAGGTTGTCGCCGAGGGCTTCGATTTTTTCGCCGCGGATGAGGATGATCTGGTTGGTGAGGACGCGGCCGGAGTCCACGTCAATGAGTTTGCCGGCGCGAATGGCGATGACGGCGGGTTGGGGCGGGGGCTGCTGGGCGGATGCGGCGGAGCAGAGGAGAGCTGTGGCGAGGAGAGCAAGGATGGGGCTGCGCATGGTACCTCCGGGGGATACAGGGAGCAGGAGGATTCTAGCGGTTGAGGAGGCGGGAGGGAAGCGGGAAGAGTGGCGACGGCAGGTGTTGAAAAGTTTTACAGTTGAGATCCTTCGGTCCCGGCAAAAATCGCCGGGATCTCAGGATGACAGCGTTTTATAAGTTTATGTGCTGCGGTTCGGTTCGGTCCGAGCCGGTTCGGGTTAAAGCATCTGGCGGAGGACGTATTGGAGGATGCCGCCGTGCTGGTAGTAGGAGACGTCTTCGGGGGTGTCGGCGCGGGCCATGACGGAGAAGGATTTTTCCTGGCCGTCTGCGGAGCGGGCTTTGACCGTGAGCGATTTGCGGGCGGTGAGGGAGGCGATGCCTTCGATCTCGAAGAGTTCGTGACCGGTGAGGCCGAGGGAGTCGCGGGTTTCGCCGGGTTTGAATTCGAGGGGGAGGACACCCATGCCGATGAGGTTGCTGCGGTGGATGCGCTCGTAGGATTCGGCGATGACGGCGCGGATGCCGAGAAGAGCGGTGCCCTTGGCGGCCCAGTCGCGGGAGGAGCCGGAGCCGTACTCCTTGCCGGCGAGGACGATGAGGGGCACGCCCTGTTGGCGGTATTTCTCGGAGGCGTCGTAGATGGTGGTTTTTTCGCCGGCGGGGAGCTGCAGGGTCCAGCCGCCTTCGGTGCCGGGAGCGAGCTGGTTGCGCAGGCGAATGTTGGCGAAGGTGCCGCGGACCATGACTTCGTGATTGCCGCGGCGGGCGCCGTAGGAGTTGAAGTCCGTGGGCTTGACGCCGTTGGCGACGAGATATTTACCGGCCGGGGAATCGGCGGGGATGGAGCCGGCGGGAGAGATGTGGTCGGTGGTGACGCTATCGGCGAGCATGGCCAGGACGCGGGCGCCGCGGAGATCGGCGAGCGGGGGCGCGTTCTTGGGCATGTTTTCGAAATACGGGGGCATCTTGATGTAGGTGGACTTGGCGTCCCATTGGTAGAGGTCGCCTTCGGGAGTGGGCATGGACTTCCAGCGGGCGTCGCCTTCGAAGACTTCGCCGTATTCCTTGAGGAACATTTCGGTGGTGACGGAGGAGCGCACGGTCGCGTCGATCTCCTGCTGCGTGGGCCAGATGTCGCGGAGATAGACGGGCTTGCCGGCGGTGTCGTTGCCGAGCGGCTCGGTGGTGATGTCGATCTCCATGCTGCCGGCGAGGGCGTAGGCCACGACGAGAGCGGGGGAAGCGAGATAGTTGGCGCGGACGAGCGGATGGATGCGGCCTTCGAAATTGCGATTGCCGGAGAGGACGGCGGCGGCGATGAGGCCGTTGTCCTTGATGGCCGCGCCGATGGAGTCGGCGATGGGGCCGGAGTTGCCGATGCAGGTGGTGCAGCCGTAGCCGACGAGGTTGAAGCGGAGCTTATCGAGAAAGGGAGTGAGGCCGGCGGCGGCGAGATAGTCGGTGACGACCTTGGAGCCGGGGGCGAGGCTGCTCTTGACCCAGGGCTTGGTGGAGAGGCCGCGCTCGACGGCTTTTTTGGCCAGCAGGCCGGCGCCGATCAGAAGCGAGGGGTTGGAGGTGTTGGTGCAACTGGTGATGGCGGCGATGACGATGGCACCGCTGGAGAGTTCGAATTTGTCGCCGTTGGATTGGACGGGAACGCGCTTGGGCGGCGCTCCTTCAATCAGTTTCTGGAAGGAGGATTTGGCCTTGGCGAGGGCCACGCGGTCCTGGGGACGCTTGGGGCCGGCGATGGTAGGCTCGACGGTGGAAAGGTCGAGGGAGAGCGTGGCGGAGAAGGCCGGGTCGGGAGTCTGGTCGTGGCGGAAGAGGCCCTGTTCTTTGCAATAGGCTTCGACGACGGCGATGTGGTCCTGGGAGCGGCCGGTGAAGCGGAGATAGTCGAGGGTTTGGGCGTCGACGGGGAAGAAGCCCATGGTGGCGCCGTATTCGGGGGCCATGTTGGCGATGGTGGCGCGGTCGGTGACGGTGAGGGAGGAGAGGCCGGAGCCGAAGAACTCGACGAATTTGCCGACGACGCCCATCTTGCGCAGCATTTCGGTGACGGTGAGGACGAGGTCGGTGGCCGTGGCGCCTTCGGGGAGGCGGCCGTGCAGCTTGAAGCCGACGACTTCGGGAATGAGCATGGAGAAAGGCTGGCCGAGCATGGCGGCCTCGGCTTCAATGCCGCCGACGCCCCAGCCGAAGACGCCGAGGCAATTGACCATGGTGGTGTGCGAATCGGTGCCGACGAGGGAATCGGGATAGGCCAGGAGGCGGCTGCCCTCGGGGGTGATGCAGACGACGCGGGCGAGGTATTCGAGATTGACCTGATGGCAGATGCCGGTGTCCGGGGGAACGACCTGGAAATTGCGGAAGGATTTCTGGCCCCAGCGGAGGAAGGCGTAGCGTTCGATGTTGCGTTCGAATTCGAGATTGGCGTTGGTGGCGAAGGAGGCGGAGGTGCCGAAGGTGTCGACCTGAACGGAGTGGTCAATGACCAGCTCGGCGGGGAAGAGAGGATTGATGCGCTTGGGGTCGCCGCCCATTTTCACGACGGCTTCGCGCATGGTGGCGAGGTCGACGACGGCGGGGACGCCGGTGAAGTCCTGCAGGAGGACGCGTGCGGGCATGAAGGCGATTTCTTTTTGCGGCGTGCCGGGCTTCCAGGAGGCGAGAGTTTTGATGTCGTCGGGGCGGACGAAGCGGCCGTCCTCGATGCGCAGAACGTTTTCGAGGAGGATGCGCAGGGAGAAGGGGAGCTTGTCGAGCTGGGTGAGGCCCTGCTTTTCGAGGGATTCGAGGCGATGGATTTCGAAGGAGCGTGGTCCGACGTGCAGAGTGTCGTGCGTCTTGAAGGAGTTTGCTGAGTGCGCCATGCGGTGTGTCCTTTCGGGTGAACCAACGAACATCCATGATAACCGAAAACTTTTCCCGGTGTGGAGCGCTATAATTCAAGAGTTGTGAAGATAGCGCTGATCGCGACGTATGAGATGGGGAGGCAGCCGTTTGGGCTGGCTTCGCCGGCGGCCTGGCTGAGGGAGCGGGGGCATGCGGTGGTGTGTCTGGACGTGTCGCGGCAAGCCTTTGACGAGGAAGCGGTTCAGGGGGCGGGGCTGGTGGCGATGCATGTGCCGATGCATACGGCGACGCGCCTGGCGATTGGGCTGATTGAGGTGGTGCGGGGGATCAATCCGGAGGCGCATCTCTGTTTTTATGGACTGTATGCGCCGATGAATGAGGGATATTTGCGCGGGCTGGGGGTGGGGACGATTTTGGGCGGGGAGTTTGAAGACGGGCTGGCGCGGCTGGCGGAGCGAATTGCTGGCGGCGGTGGGAAGACGCAGGAGGAGGCGGTGATATCGCTCGGGCGGCAGGAGTTTGTTGTGCCGGACCGCGGGGGGTTGCCGGAGCTGAAGGGCTACGCGCATCTGGTGGAGGCTCCGGGAAAGCACCGGGTGACGGGGTACACCGAGGCGAGCCGGGGGTGCAAGCATTTGTGCCGGCATTGCCCGATTGTGCCGGTGTATCAGGGGGCGTTTCGGGTGGTGGGGCGCGAGGTGGTGCTGGCGGATATCCGGCAGCAGGTGGAGGCGGGGGCGCGGCACATCACGTTTGGGGATCCGGATTTTTTCAACGGGCCGGGGCATGCGCGGGGGCTGGTGGAGGCGCTGCACCGGGAGTTTCCGGAAATTACCTACGACGTGACCATCAAGGTGGAGCATTTGCTGAAGCACGAAGCGGAATTGGCCGTGCTGCGGGAGACGGGCTGCGCGTTCGTGGTGAGCGCGGTGGAATCGCTGGACGATGCGGTGCTGGGGAAGCTGGAGAAGGGGCACACGCGGGAGGATTTTTTACGCGTGGTGGAAATTTTTCGCCGCGAGGGATTGGCGCTGCAGCCGACGTTTTTGCCGTTTACGCCGTGGACGACGCTTGCGGGATATCAGGATATGCTGCGGGTGCTGCGCGAGGAGGAGCTGGAGGAGAACGTGGCGCCGATTCAGCTGGCCATACGGCTGCTGATACCGGCGGGGTCGCGGCTGCTGGAATTGCCGGAGATGCGCGGGGTGGCGGCGGGGTTCGATGCGCAGGCGCTGGCGCATCCGTGGAAGCATGCGGACGCGCGTGTGGATGCGCTGTGCGAGGCGGTACGGCGGATCGTGGCCGCGGGGGAAGAGAGGAAGCGGACGCGGAGGGAGATTTTTGCGGAGATCGAGAGGGCGGCGGAAGAGGCGGAGGGCGTGACGCGGGCGCGCATGAGCGAAGCGGCCCAGCCGGTGCTGGCGGCGCGGGCGGCGGTGCCGTACCTGAATGAGCCCTGGTATTGTTGAGCGGAGCCGGCGCGGGACCAGTTGGTCCCCATCGCAAAGGCGCGGGAAGCGGCGGGGAAGGCGGATTCGTTTGTGTAGAAGAGGGAAGAGCGGGCGGGGATGAGCGGAACGAAGAAAAGAGTGCTGCTGTTTGCGACGAAGCTGGGGTACCAGACGCGCAGCTTTGAGGAGGCCGCGCGGAAACTGGATGTGGAATTGGTGTACGTGACCGACCGCTGCGGGAAGCTGGAGGATCCGTGGGGCGACCACGCCATTCCGGTGCATTTCGAAAATGGCGAGGCGGCGGCTTATAGCGTGATGGAGAAGATGCGCGGCACGGCAGTGGACGGCGTGCTGGCGGTGGGAGACCGGCCGGTGGCGGCGGCGGCGTACGCGGCGCGGGGGTTGAGCGTATGGCACAACCATCCGCTGGCCGTGGAAGCCTGCCGCAGCAAGCTGCGCATGCGGGAAGTGTTTCGCGGGGCGGGAATGCGCGCGCCGTGGTTCCGAGCGCTGCCGCTCGTGCCCACGCCGGAGCCGGCGCTGGCGGGGATTTCGTTTCCCTGCGTGCTGAAGCCGCTTTCGCTTTCGGCGAGCACGGGAGTGATTCGCGCGAATGCGCGGGAGGAGTTTTTTGCCGCCGTGGGGCGCATCCGGCGGCTGCTGGAATCGCCGGAGATGCGCGCGACGCGGGAGCCGAACCTGGACCGGATACTGGTGGAGGGTTATATCCCGGGGCGGGAAGTATCCGTGGAAGGATTGCTGACGGAGGGTGCGCTGCGGGTGCTGGCGATTTTCGACAAGCCCGATCCGCTGGAAGGGCCGTACTTCGAGGAGACGATTTACGTGACGCCGTCGCGGCTGAGCGAAGCGGAGCAGCGGGCGATTGAGCGGGCGGCGCAGGAGGCGGTGCGCGCGCTGGGGCTGACGCACGGGCCGGTGCACGCGGAGTTTCGCGTGAATGACGAGGGAGTGTGGCCGCTGGAGGTGGCGCCGCGGCCCATTGGGGGGCTTTGTTCGCGGGCGCTGCGGTTTGCGCCGGAGGGAGAGGCCGGGGCGGAGCCCGTGTTTCTGGAGGAGTTGCTGCTGCGGCATGCGGCGGGATTGCCGGGGAGCGGATGGGCGCGGGAGCGCGCGGCGAGCGGGGTGATGATGATTCCGGTGGGGAAGAGCGGGGTGCTGGAAAAGGTGGAAGGGGAAGAGGAGGCGCGGGCCACGGCGGGAATCACGGAGTTGCAGATCACCGCGCGGGTGCATGATTATCTGGCGGCCTGGCCGGAGGGGGCGAGTTACCTGGGATTCTTGTTTGCGCGGGGCGGGACGGCGGAGGAAGTGGAAGGGGCGCTGCGGCGGGGGCATGCGAAGCTGAGGTTTACGATGGGCGAGCGGCTGGCGGTGGAGCATCCGGCGAGCGGGAAGAGATTCGCGGGGCGCGAGGGAAGTTAGTTCGGGAGGCTCAGGGAGAAAGAAAAAAGCCGGCGCCCGTGGGGGAGCCGGCTTTTTTGTGGGCAAGAAGAAATTACGACAAAGCTCAGCCTTTGGCCTTGGGGGCCACGTAGCCTTCGGGGAGCTTGGCGCCTTCGCCGAAGAAGAACTGCTCCATCTGCTCTTCCATGATTTTGAGGGAGTTGGGGTCGATGGGATTGAGGCGGTACTCGTTCATGACCATTTTGGAGTATTCGACCCAGAGCTTCCAGGCGTCCTTGGAGACGTTTTCGTAGACGCGCTGGCCGATGGCGCCCTTCCAGGGCACGCGGTCGAGGCCGGGCATCTCCTTGCCGAACTTTACGCACAGTACCATGCGCGTGCCGGGCTTGATGGGCTCGGGGTCGGGGGCTTTTCCTCCTCCGCCTCCTCCGCAACAGTCGTTGGCCATGCTTGCCTCCTCGAAATACTCTGAACTTTAAACATACTGGAAATGAGGGGAATTTCCTAGTGGCGGAGGAGCGGGGGATTCAGGAATGGCGGCGGGGAATCTCGCAATTGACGGCGGTTCGTGGTTTACTAAGCGCGAGTCGAGGGAGAGACGAGAGTGATCCTGGCGGGCGATATAGGCGGAACGAAATCGAATCTGGCGTTATTCGAGGAGAAAGACGGGCGGCTGGCTGCCGTGGTGCAGCAGCGCTATACCAGTCACGAATACGCGGGTTTTGCGGAGATGATCACCGCATTTCTCAAGCAAGCGGAGCCGCGCTGCGGGAAAGAGAAGATTGCGTGCGCGGGATTCGGAGTGGCGGGGCCGGTGGTGGAGAACCGCGTGCACGCCACGAATCTGCCGTGGATTGTGGACGGGCGGGAGATGCAGAAGGCCTTCGGGTTGGAGCACGTGGTGCTGCTGAACGATCTGGAGGCCACCGGGCACAGCCTGGAGCATCTGCGCGAGGACGAATTGTGCGTTCTGAATAAGGGGAATCCGCAGCGGGGAGGAACGCGGGCGCTGCTGGCGGCGGGAACGGGGCACGGGCAGGCGCTGCTGGTATGGAACGGCCATGGCTACCGGGTGGCGCCCAGCGAGGGAGGGCACAGCGACTTCGCGCCGCATACGGAGCAGCAGATCGAACTGCTGCGGTTCATGCGCAAGAGAACCGCGCATGTGACCTGGGAGCTGATTCTTTCCGGGCGCGGCTTCCGGACGCTGCACGAGTTTCTGGATTCGTCCGTGCGGCACGATTCGTTCGATGAACCCGGCGACGCGGCCGCGCCGGAAATCACGCGACGGGGGCTCGATGGGAGCTGCCCGGTGTGCGTGGCCGCGCTGGACCTGTGGACGGCGATTTATGGGGCGGAAGCGGGGAATCTGGCGCTGAAGGTGCTGGCGCTGGGCGGGGTGTACGTGGCCGGGGGAATCGCGGCGAAGATCCTGGAGAAGATCAAGGACGGGACGTTCATGAAGAACTTCTGCGACCGCGAGGAGAAGTTCGAGGAGCTGATGCGCGGAATTCCGGTGACGGTGGTGCTCAATGAGGACGCGCCGCTGCTGGGCGCGGCGTATCAGGCGCTGCAAACGCGCGGCGCGTAGGGGCGGGTGGGTGCCTGCGGGGAAACCGGAGCAGGCGGAGCCGTTCCTGGCGGAGCGGCGAGTTGCTACTCTTTCCCTGTGAGTCTCTTCGAAGAACAACTGGGAGAATGGAAAGCGGTCTCGCGGGGCGCGGGGGTCGCCTGGCTGTGCGCGTACGGGCTGTTTCTGGTGTATGCGGCGAGCAACCGCAGCGGGTTCCTGTTTCCGGACCTCGTCAACCTGGTCATTCACGAAGCCGGGCATCTTTTTTTCAGCTGGTTCGGCCGCACCATTACGATTCTGGGCGGAACGCTGGGTGAGTTGCTGGTGCCGCTGCTGTGCGCGGTTTATTTTTTTTGGGCGCGCGAGGCGCCGGGATTCACCTTCGCGAGTTTCTGGTTTTTTGAGAATTTTCCGTATATCGGGGTGTACATGGCGGATGCGCGGGACCAAGCGCTTCCGCTGGTCAGCGTTGGGGGTGGTTCGGAGGGTGGAGAAGGGCACGACTGGGCGAACCTGTTCGGGCAGTGGGGGTTGCTGGCGCACGACCGGCAGATTGGCGGATTCGTGAAGGTTCTGGGCTGGATGGGCATGCTGGCCGTGGCGGGGTGGTTTGCGTGGCGGGTGCGCTGGAAGACGGGCGAGGGCGAGGATGGCGCGGTCTCCTGAGAGCGGAAGAACTCTGCGCGGCGATGTTCAAAGCTTGTAAATATTTGGTAGACTGAATTGTTGTTACTCTTTCGCGGTTCGCCGCCAGCGCACGTGGTTTTGTGCGCGTCCCGGAGTCATCCATGAGCAGTGCCGTCACCCCGCAAATACTCGAATTGCAGAATTACATCGGAGGAAGCTGGCAGCGATCGAGCGCCAGCGATTATTTCAACGTCACGAATCCTGCGACGGCGGAGGTTCTCGCGCGCACGCCGCTATCCACGGCGGCCGACGTGGACGCGGCGGTGCAGGCGGCGGCCGCGGCGTTTCCAGCGTGGCGGCGCACGCCGCCCGGCGAACGCATTCAGTATCTGTTCAAATTGAAAAATCTTCTGGAAGAACACCTGGACGAACTGGCCCGAATCGTCACCGTGGAAAACGGCAAGACTTTTCCCGAAGCCAAAGCCGAACTGCGCCGGGGCATTGAAAACGTGGAAGTGGCCTGCGGCATTCCCATGATGATGCAGGGGTTCAATTTGGAAGACGTGACGCCGGGCGTGGATGAAACGATGATCCGGCAGCCGCTGGGAGTGGTGGCGGCCATCGTGCCGTTTAATTTTCCGGCGATGATTCCGTTCTGGTTTCTCCCCTATGCCATCGCCTGCGGCAACACCTTCGTGCTGAAGACTTCCGAGCGCGTGCCGCTGACGATGATCCGGGCCTACGAGCTTTTGGAAAAGACGGGGCTGCCCAAGGGCGTGGCCAATCTGGTGAACGGCGGAAAGGACGTGGTGAACGCGCTGTGCGATCACCCGCAGGTGCGGGCCATCAGCTTTGTGGGCTCGACGCCGGTGGCCAAACACGTGTATATGCGCGCGGCGGCCAGCGGCAAGCGCATGCAGTGCCAGGGCGGGGCCAAGAACCATGTGATTGTGCTGCCGGACGCGGACATGGACCTGGCCAAGCAGATTATTTCAGACAGCGCCTTCGGCTGCGCCGGGCAGCGATGCCTGGCCGTTTCCGTGGCGGTGACGATCGGAGATGCGCAGAAGAGTTTCCGCGACGCCATTGCCGATGCCGCGGCGGCGATCAAGATTGGCAGCGGGCTGGACGCCAGCGTGCAAATGGGGCCGGTGATTTCGCGGGAGAGCAAGCAGAGAATCGAATCGCTGATCGGGACGGGCGTGAAGGAAGGCGCGAAGCCGCTGGTGGACGGACGCAACGCGAAAGTGGGAGGCCACGAGGAAGGAAATTTCCTGAAGCCGACGGTGCTCGACGGGCTTTCGGCGACGAGCAGCCTGGCACACACGGAGATTTTTGGTCCGGTGCTGAGTTTGGTGCATGCCAACTCGATGGATGAAGCGTTCGAATTTCTTCGCCGTAGTCCCTACGGCAACCAAGCTTCGCTCTTTACCGGCAGCGGCGCGGCGGCGCGGCGATTCCGGTATGAGGCGCCGGCGGGGAATATCGGGATCAATATCGGAGTGGCGGCGCCGATGGCCTATTTTCCGTTCAGCGGATGGAAGGACAGTTTTTTTGGGATCTTGCACGGGCAGGGCCGCGACGCGGTGGAGTTCTACACCGAGTCGAAGGTGGTGATCGAGCGGTGGTCGCGGCAGGAGACGCGGAAGTTCTAGCACTCCCGGAGGCGGGACGAAATTCCGTCAGGAAGAAGAGGCGCTGGCGATTACTCGTCAGCGCTTTTTTGCGTGGCGCCTCTAATGGAAGCAGGGCGAAATCTCCCAATGGAAGCGTGAAAAAATGCGCAGCCGCAACCGTTCGCGGAGGGAGAGTTCCGCTAACTTCCATCGCTGCCTGCTGTTTCCATAAGAAGGATGTTTGGCGCGCGAAATGCTCCTACATTGCGGGGGCGCAAAGCAATAGGGTGTTCCCGCGCTTACTTGCCCGTTGATTCTTCCCGGGAAGAACGCCGGAGATGCCTGCTTCAAAATGCCGCGAGAGGCATGCGCGGTCCACGGACCGAAAACCCCCGAAGAAAGAGGGGATTCCATGATCGAGACAAACGAGAAGAAATCCGGCAGCATGCTTCCGGTGCCGTTCGCGGAGATGGAGGAATGGCCCACGCGAGTGCAGGAGTTTTTTGACATGGTGGCGCGGCGGCCGTTCGAATTGCTGGGCGGGAGAAGTCCGCTCTTTGGGCGGGAGATGGAGAACTGGTTCAAATCGGAGGCGGAGATCATTCATCCGGTCTACGTGCGTCTGTTTGAAGCCGAGGATGCGCTCCTGCTCAAGGCGGAAGTGCCGGGATTCACCGAGAAGGAGTTGAACATCACGGTGGAGCCGTCGCGGGTGACCATCACCGGGAAGCGCGAAGCGGAACGGGAGATCAAGGGGGAAAAGAAGGAAATCGCCCCGGTGTACAGCGAGAAGTCCATGAATGAGATCTATCGCAGCGTACGGCTGCCGGTGGAGATCAAGGCGGAACACGTCAAGGCCGTTCTGCGGAATGGCATTCTGGAGCTGACTTTGCCGAAGCTGGAGACGGTGAAGAAAGTTCACGTGGATGTGAAGACTGCCTAAAAATAAATAAAGGCACTCTTCAGAAAGGGCGCAGCTGCCGGCTGCGCCCTTTTTTTGTTTTGGGATGGCGGGAGCGGGCCGCTCAGGAAGCGCCAGCAGCGCGCGCATCGGCGGCGGGAAAAAGAGGACGGGAGCGCGGCCAGGGCTTTCTGCGGCGGTAGCCTCGGGCTAGTTCCAGGAAAATGCCGATGTCCCGTTCGGGGCCGGCATGGGTTTCGTCGCAATAGAAGTTGCGGATGGGAATACCGGAGTGGTCCTTGCTGACTTGCGGATAGATGGCCTCGCAGACGATGCCGTTCATGCAGGTGAAGGGGCTGATGTCGGCAATGCCGTCCACTCCTTTTTTCGCGAGGCAGATGCCGCGGCCGGTGTTGACGGTCATTTCGCCGAGCGCGCCTTCGGCGGGGAGATAGGGCGCGGCGGCATGAAGGACTTCGCTGGTTTCGGGTTCTTCGTAGCCGGAAAAATCTTCGGCGAAGAGGGAGCGGAGCGTGTTTTCGTCTTTCTTCTGAAAAAAAGCGCGCAGGCGCGAACCCATGGCGCGCGCGGAAAAATTCCTGCCGTGCAGCCGGTGCATGCGCCGTTCGTCGGAATTGACGTACCAGATCCATTCGGTGATGTCGCTCATCCACACTTCGGCGCCAGCGCGTTCGAGAGCGCGCACGAACTCCTGATTGCTGAAGGAATTCAGGCGGCAGAAGATTTCGCCGACGGCGCCGATCAGCAGGCGCTCGTCATCGAAACGGATGGGAACGCGGCGAAAACGGCGGCGGGCGCGCAGCAGACTTTCGCGCAGCAGGCCCAGATGGATGCGCGAGCCGGGCCAGGGGGATTCCATGCAGCGGCAGACGTCTTCGACGCTGGCTTCGTGAGCGGCATCGGCATCGCCGGCGGAAAGTTCATACGGGCGCATCTTGAGCAGATATTTCAGAAGCAGGTCACCGGCGAGCAGGGCGCGCCAGGCGGAGCGCGCGTAGAGGCTGGCGCCGGGGCCGAAATCGCTGTAGCCGGTTTCGCAGGCGGGCGCGAGGATGGTTACGCCGCCATAGTCGATTTTTTCGAATTCCGATTTCATGAGGTGGATGTACTGACCGAAGCGGCAGGGGCCCTGGCCGGTGGCCATGAAGAAGGCCGTCTGGCAAGGATCGCAGCCGGGCTGTTCGAGAATTTTGATGCAATCGCCCATGGTGATTTTCGCGGGATAGCATTCATCGCCGCTGGTATGGCGGGCGCCTTGTTCGAGCGTGGCGGCGTCGGAAGAAGGAAGAGGAGCAGCGTCGAGGCCGAGGGAACGGAGAGCCGCGGTGAAGATGCGCGTGCTGCCGTCGCTCATGCGCGGCACCCAGACTTTTTTCCCGTACAGGGGATGGGATGCGGAAATGCGCGGAGCTAGCTGGGCGGCGGGCATCGCAGAACTCCTTTGCTGTCGAGAAAGGCCTCGCAGCGGGTGAGGTAGCCGGCGTCATTGCCGTGGCCGTCGAACTGCAGGACGAGAAAGGGCGCGGCGGCGGCTTCGCGAAGAAAATGTTTGATGAAGGAGTCCGGACCGCATTTGAAGTTGGTGAGATAGAGGATGTGCAGGCGGGGATTGCGGCGGGCCAGAAGGCCGGCGGCGAGGATGCGCCTTCCGGAATTCCAGAACATGCTGGGGTGGATGTCGGCGATGGACTGCTCGTCGAGGGGAAGGAAATCCATCGGGAGGACGTTGACGCCGTAGAGCGAGCGCAGCTTGCGGGGAATATCGCAATTGCCGTTGCGGTCGTAGATGTTGTAGGGGCGGCCGAGGAGAAGAACGGCGGGTTCGGCGGTGCGTTCGAGGAGTTGCGTGGCGGCGCGTCCGGAAGCGAGCAGTTGCGCGGTGAAGGAGGTTTGTTCGGCATAGGCGGCGTCCACGGCAGCGTCGCTGGCTTTGCGGCGGACGCCGAGGCGCGCGAAGGTTTCGCTAAGCTGCTTTTTTACGTGATCCGCGCCCAGGCGAAAATAAAGCGTGGGGGCGAGAATTCGCGCGGCGTGCTCGGAAATGACGGGAGCGGCGCGGATGACGAAGGGCAGCGTCTGGTTCCACGGACAGAGATAGGAAGCCACGGCGCTGTCGGGGGATTCGTGATCGAGGACGTTGGGGAGGAGAACGTAATCGGCGGGAGGTTCGCCGGCGCAACCGCTGAAGAGGGCGTGCACGTGGCCGTGGGCCACCTGCACGGGGAAGCAGGGTTCGGCGACGGAGAAGTCCGAGCTTTGGCGCTCGACGGGGCGGGAAACGACGACGGTGAAGCCCAGTTCCTGCAGATAGCGGCGCCAGAAGGGGAAGCGGTCGTAGAAGTACATGGCGCGGGGGATGCCGATGCGGGTCCGCGCGGCGCCGGCCGGGGACGAATCGTTTTCCTTCTGCGAGTAGCCGGCGAGAAGGAGCTGGTCGCGCAGGGCCAGGAGATCGGGAATGACCGGCTGGCGGCAGGAGCGCACGGGTTTGCGGAATTTGTCGGAACATTTGTCGCCCCAATAGCTTTTTCTGCCGTCCACGCGGATTTGCTGCATCTCGCAGAAATTGGAGCAGGCCTTGCAGGTGAATTCGCGGACTTCGTAGCGGGTGCGGTTGAGGTCGTAGCCGCGAAAGGCGGATGCGGAAGAGGCGCGCTCGCTTACTGTTCCGCGGCCGGCGGCGCTGGCGATCGCGGCCATGACCAATGGAGCGGGTTTTTCCCGGCAGAGTTCCTGGGCGATGAGGGCCATGCCGATGGCGCCGATGACGCCGTTGTGCGGAGGGACGATGATTTGGCGGCCGAGGATTTGCGAGAAGGCCGCGGCGACGGCGTCGTTATAGGCGGTGCCGCCCTGGAAATAAATGACCTGGCCGATTTTGCGGTTGCGCACGACGCGGTGGAGGTAATTCAAGGCGATGGAGTAGGCCAGGCCGGCGGCGAGGTCTTCGAGTTTTGCGCCGCGCTGCATCCAGGAGGTGACGTCGCGCTCCATGAAGACGGTGCAGCGTTCGCCGAGGCGGATGGGCGAGCGCGAAGCGAGGGCCAGGCGCGCGAATTCTTCCTTGATGGAGATGCCCATGCGCTCGGCCTGCTCTTCGAGGAACGAGCCGGTGCCCGCGGCGCAGGCTTCGTTCATGGCGAAGTCCACGACCACGCCGTGATCGATGGAGATGAATTTCGAATCCTGGCCGCCGATTTCGAAAATGGTGTCCACCGCGCCGTTGGCGGAATCTTGCGGGATGGAACCCGGCGTGTATCCGCGCACCATGTGCTGGTGAACGAAGAGCGCTCCGGTTTTGTGCGCTGTGATTTCGTCGTTGATGGTGTCCGCGCCGACCAGTTCGCCGATCAACTCGCGCCCGGAACCGGTCGTGCCCACGCCGCAGATTTCGATGCGTTCGCCCAGCAGGGACTGGATTTCGCGCAGGCCGTCGCTGACGACTTCGATGGGACGGCCGGAGGTGCGCAGATAGATCTGATGGAGCAGGCGGCCTTGTTCGTCGAGCAGGGCGAGATTGGTGCTGACCGAGCCGACGTCGATGCCCATCCAGGCGGGGATTTTTTCATCGCCGCGCGCGGGAAGCAGGTCCGCAGGAGGAGACTGGGGACGATTGCGCAGCAGGAGGACGCCATCGAGCGAAAGGGGCGGAAGACAGGCGGACTCGCTCGGCTGCGCGGCGGCTGCGCGGGACTGCGCCGGGGATGCCGAGAGAGAGAGAGAGGGGTGGCGAATTTCGTCGAGAGCCCGCAGGGCGCAGCCGAGGGCGCCGAGCCAGGAATGGAGTTCCGGGACAAGAAGATCTTCCGGGGCGAGATGAAAAACTTCGCGGAGGGCGGCGACGACTCCGGCGTTTTGGGAAACCGCTCCGATCAGGGCGATTTGCGGAATGACGGGCTTGCCCTTGACGATATTGCTCTTGAAATTGCGGGCCACGGCATCGCAGAGGCCTTTGAGAACTTCGGCGGTGGAGTAGCCGCGCTGCTGGGCGTGGATCATGTCCGATTTGGCGAAGACCGAGCAGCGCCCGGCAATCTGCGCGGCGCGCTTGGCTGCGCTCACGACGGCGCCGATCTGCTCGACGTTGTAGAGCAGGCGGCTGGCCTGCTGGTCGAGGAAGGAGCCGGTGCCCGCGGCGCACTCGCCGCTGGTGGAATAGTCGGCGATGACCGCAGCGGCATGCCCCGCATTTCCGTTCGCGCCATCCAGGCGGATGTATTTCGAGCTTTCGCCGCCGATTTCCAGCACGGTGCGCACGGCGGGATAGAGGCGGGCAACGCCGCAAGCGATGGCGGTGAATTCGTTTTCCTCGGAGGCGCCTGTGATTGTCGAGGCCAGGGGTGCGCCGGCGCCGGTGATGCGCAGGGCGGCGATGGAGGAGCGGGGGACGGCGCGGTACAGAGCTGCGAGCGATTCGCTGAGGCAGAGAGCGGGATTGCCCAGAATCCGCTGATAGCGGGAGACGGCCAGATGCAGGCCCAGGGGTTGCGTGAGGGAGGCCGGGACGGGCGCAAATCCAGCGCCGCCAGCAAGCAGCGCGCGGAAGAGTTCTTCGTCCTGCAAGGAAGCGGCGGCGGCCCACTTCATGCTGACGCTGCCTAGATCCAGCCCGAAAACGAGGCCCATCGGCTTAACCACCTCCTCTTCAAAGAGATGCACCGCAGCACCCGTGGATGCGCGGAGGATGAAGGGGCAAGCAGGGAAGGATATTAGGTGATTCAGAATTCGGAGTAAAGCTTGCCAAAGATTAGAGAGCAAGTTGCGCGCCATAGAAGACCTGCGGCGTCCCCAATTTGTCTTCATAAAACTATGAAACAAAATTAGTTATGAGGCATTTGGTACCAGCGCGTCGGATGAGGCGCAAGGGAGTAATTTATGGGTTCCGCAGCTGGGTTGAAAAGCGCAATTCTGCGGTTTTTGACGTGATCTGAGTCACCCGGGACGGCTGGCATCTTGCGGAGATTTCAGGGCTTGGGCGGGGGGCCGGGAAGAGAAGAAGGAGTTTCCAGAAGGGTGGAATCCGTTTTGTGGCGTCTGTGCGGAATCAGGACGTGCAGGATGAGCGGAGAAAACTCGCGCAGGCAGTTGAAGCCGCTGTTGTAGAGAAGATGCAGCCCCCAGCTCTCGAAGACGGAGCCGGCGGTGCGGTCGCGATCGGGGTAGTAGGCGACGGCTACCGAACCGGCGGCCAACTGGCCGAGCACGAAGGGAAGATTGAAGGTGGAGCCACCGGAATCGCGCCGGGTGATCAAGGTGCGCCGGGTGGCATACCAGATGCGCTCGCGATAAGTGCCACGGCCGAGGCGGATGAAGCGCGGGTCGGTCTTCATCAGGGAGGAAAGCGCGCCGATGGTCACCAAGCTGGAGGCGGTCTTGTAGGCTTCCGAGGCCAGGACGCGCCGGCCATAGCCGTCCCATCCCTGCTGGTAGTGCGGCTGGGTGTCGGCGGCCTGCTGAATGGCGCTCAGGAAAATATTTCCGGCGTGGCCTTCGAGGCTGACTGAATGTTGCAAGGCCAGCAGAAATTTTTGATTGGCGGACAGGCGGTATTGGCTGTCGGAATCGCCGTCGGTAATCATGTAGCGAAATTTGTGGAGCGGGGCGGGCGGAAGTTGCTGGGGTGCGGGGAATTCCTGGAACGAGGGAAGAGGGGTTGGTTGCTCCAGGATTTGCGCCGGCGAGAACGTCGTCAGGAGAGATGAAGCGACCACGGTGAGGATAAGCTTGATGGCCAATCGATTCAAAGATGCACGTCCCGAAGGGGCGGGTTGAGAGAGTCCGCCACCGGTCTTCTAGTGTAAATGAGGTGGCCGGAAAACCGGCTGCAATTGCGATGATTTCGCTGGCGGTTCCTAAGAGGCAGGGGGCATGCCGAGAGGGCCAGGGGGAGGGAAATAGGCCACTGGGAGAGAGGCATTTGGCGCAGTCGGGGCGGTAGGATTGCAGTCCGACAAATTATCTCCCGCTAAATCAGCAATGTAGAAGCCTCGGGGAGTGGCAGCAGGCGTGCCTTTTATGATTACGGAGAGTTCTCGGGTTCGGAGACTTCCACGGTCTTGCCGAAAGAGTGGCTGGGTGAGAACAACAGGAAGTCTTTTGAATTCAAGAAGAAATGAGAGGCGCTTATGAAAGCGTACCGTGACTTGGCAACGCTGGCGAGTTTGCAGGTGCTCTGCTTTCTCCTGCTGACCCACCTGGAACCGGATTTTTTCCTACTGCATCTCTATCAGGCGATTATTTATATGGCCATCCTGCTGATGCTGTTCTATATGGAAGACCGCTGGGCGTACATGATTGGCATGCTGGCTCCGGTGGCCTGGCTGGCGCTGGCCTATGCTTCCGGGCTGCTGGGCGGGGCCGTGGGGCTGGTGTTGCGCCTGGCCAGACGCCCGGAATGGCCCAGTAACGGAGTGAGCTTGGTGGCGGGCATCACGGCGCTGCTGGCGGTGGCCATGGCGGTGACGTGCGGGCTGCGCTGGAAGAGGTCATTTCAGGGAGCGGGAAAAGAACTGGTTACATTCCTGACCAGCCTGGGAGTGGTGGTGGCGTACTACGCGGTGCTGGTGGTGTGGTTCTGGCGGATGATTCCCAATCCGGGTCTGGCGCATTAAGGCTCTCGCCATTTCCGAAAAAACGGAAAGTCGGGTAGCATCAGATGCTTTCTGGGAGGCATCTGGTGAGAGCTGCGGTCCTGCATGAATACAAACAACCATTGAAAATTGAAGAAGTGGCCCGGCCGGAATGCGGGGCGGATGAAGTGTTGATCCGAGTGGAAGGGTGCGGGGTGTGCCATTCGGACCTGCATCTGGCCGACGGCGGGTGGCCGCAGTTGCTGAGCGCGGTGGCGGTAAAGAAGCCGCTGATCATGGGCCACGAGGTGGTGGGGCGGGTGGTGGAGAAGGGCGGGGACGTCAGCGACGTCGCGGTGGGGGAGCGCGTCGGAGTGGCCTGGATTTATTGGAGCTGCGGGCAGTGCCGGATGTGCAAGGAAGGTTTGGAGAATCTTTGTTCGCGGCAGGCGATCACCGGAGTTACGGTGGACGGCGGGTTCGCGGAGTTTATGAAGGCGAAGGCCAGCCACGTGACGCGGGTTCCCGAGGCGATGACGGCGGAGGAGGCGGCGCCGCTGTTCTGCGCGGGATTGACGGTGTACCGGGCGAGCAAGCGCGCGGGAGTGCGCGCGGGGCAGCGCGTGGCGGTTTTTGGAGTGGGCGGGCTGGGGCATCTGGCGGTGCAGATTGTCCGTTGCCTGCAGGCCGAGGTGATTGCGATTGACGTGAGCGAGGAGAAGCTGGAACTGGCGCGCACGCTGGGAGCGGAGCACGCGGTGAATGCGGCGGCGGGGGATTTTGCGGCGCAGATGAAGAAGATTGGCGGGCCGCACGTGGCTCTGGTGACTTCGGGCTCCAAGGCGGCCTACGATCAGGCGTTTTCATCGTTGCGGCCGGACGGAACGCTGGGGGTCATCGGGCTGCCGGGGGAGGATTTGAGTTTTCCGGCGATTGTGATGGTGGCGCGGGAGATGCGGATTGTGGCTTCGTCGGTGGGCACGCGGGCGGATTTGAAGGAGTTGATGGAACTGGCGGCGGGCGGGAAGGTGAAGTGCCGGACGGAGGCGCGGCCCTTGGGCGAAATTAACGAGGTGTTTGAAGAGATGCGCCGGGGGAAGATTCTGGGGCGTGTGGTGGTGAGCGCGTGAGGCGGCGGGCACTCTGCGGGATTCTGCTGGCGCTGGCGCCTGGGTTGGCCGCGGCGCAAAGTGTGCCTGTGGCCGAAGAGCGGCCGCGGGCGCGCGACCTGGGACTGCGGATCGGATTGCTGGAGCCGGGGCCGCGCAACGCCATCACGGATGTTCCCGGCGTTCGCGTGGGGCAGGTGACGATCCGCGAGAGCGAGAACGTGCGCACGGGAGTGACGGCGATACTGCCGCATGGCGGAAATGTTTTCCGCGAAAAGGTGGCGGCGGCGGTGTACGTCTATAACGCGTTTGGCAAGCTGGTGGGTTCGACGCAGGTGCAGGAGCTGGGGCAGTTGGAGACGCCAATCCTGCTGACCAACACGCTGAGCGTATGGGACGTCGCCGCGGCGATGACGGATTGGATGCTGGAGCGGCCGGGCAATGAGGATGTGCGCAGCATCAATCCGGTGGTGGGCGAAACGAATGACGGATGGCTGAATGACATTCGCGGGCGGCACGTGAAGGCCGAGCACGTCCGGCGGGCAATCGAGAGCGCGAGCGAGGGAGCGGTCGAGGAAGGGTCGGTCGGCGCGGGCGCGGGGACGATGGCGTTTGGATGGAAGGGCGGAATCGGCACGAGTTCGCGGAAAGCGCCTGTAGGGAAGAATAGGTACATGGTCGGCGTGCTGGTGCAAAGCAATTTTGGCGGGTCGCTGACGGTGGACGGCGTGGCCGTGTGGCGCGAGCTGCAGCCGCCAGTGGAGCGGGCCGATGCGCCGCCGGCGGCGCAGCAGCAGAAACCCAAAGGCGGAGACGGTTCGTGCATGATGGTGGTGGCCACGGACGCTCCGCTCGATGCGCGGCAACTGCGGCGGCTGGCGGCGCGGGCGGTTTTTGGAATGGCGCGCACAGGCTCTTCGGGGAGCAATGGCAGCGGCGATTTCGTCATCGCCTTTTCCACGACGCGGCACATTGCGGCTACCGTTGCGGTGCAACCGCCCGGCGCAGCGGAGGCGCCGGTGCGCGAGGATGACCTTTCGCCGCTGTTTCAGGCGGCCATCGAAGCGACCGAAGAGGCTATTCTCAATTCGATGCTGCGGGCCACGACGGTGCGTGGGCGCGACGGGCACACCGCTGAGGCCCTGCCCATCGCCGAGCTTCGCGAAATCCTCTCCCGGCATCCGCGTTAAAGTTTCCCGCGGGCAGGGCCGGCGTGTATTTTCGGTCCTGAGGGAGAAACCATGGGCATGACTCTTCTGTTTGGCTGTCCCGGGGCAGAGTAATGCGGAGGATGGCCGCGCAAGAAATTCAGCATTCTTCGGCGCGCACAAGTACCATTGACAGGGATTTGATGGCGAACGAGAAGCCGTTCCGCAAGGCAGCGCGGAGATCTGTGTTTGGCGGCTAGAAACCGGTTGCAGGGAGGAAAGCGAGTGACGGGAACGGCTGAAGTTGGCGTGGCGCGATTGCGGCGCACGCTCACGCTGTGGGATCTGATTCTCTATGGTGTGATCGTTATCCAGCCCGTCGCGCCGATGTCTTCTTTCGGGGCGTTGAGCGATCGAGGGCACGGCCATGTCGTCACGGCCATCCTGATCGCCATGGTGGCCATGCTGTTCACGGGCATCAGCTACGGGCGCATGGCGCGCGCCTATCCTAGCGCGGGGTCGGCATTTACTTACGTGGCGCAGGAGATTCATCCTGGAGCAGGGTACGTGACGGGATGGAGCATGGTGATGGACTACATGCTCAATCCGCTGATCTGCACGATCTGGTGCGCGCAGCAGGCCCATGAATTTGCGCCGACGCTTCCCGTCTGGGCCTGGAAAATATTCTTTGCGGCGGTCTTTACGCTTCTAAACCTTCGCGGCATCAAAACGTCCGCGCGGCTGAATGCCGCCATGGCCGCGGGAATGAGCGCGATAATCGTTGTCATCTTCGTAACGGCGGCGCGCTATCTCTTCGGTCATCCGCATAGCGATCCCCTCTTTTATACGCGCCCCTTCTACGATCCGCAGACATTCACCTACGGCAACCTCTTCGGCGGCACTTCCATCGCCGTCCTTACCTACATCGGCTTCGACGGCATCTCAACGCTTTCCGAAGAAGCGGAAAATCCCCGCCGCAATATTCTTCTGGCTACCGTGCTGACCTGCGTGGTGATCGGCTTTCTTTCCGCGCTGGAAGTCTACGCCGCGCAACTGATCTGGCCGGCTTCCACTCCGTTCCCCAACGCGGATACGGCTTATGTCTACGCTGCGGCGCGCACCTGGGCTCCGCTGTTTGGAATCGTGGGATTCACGCTGGTGGTTGCTAATTTCGGCTCCGGACTGGGCGCGCAGCTTGGCGCCGCCCGGCTGCTCTATGGCATGGGCCGGAGCAACGCGCTACCCAAATCTTTTTTTGGGGCGGTGGATTCCCGGCACCATGTCCCCCGCAATAACGTCATCTTCGTGGGTGCGCTGGCCCTGGCGGGCTCCTTTCTTCTGAGCTACGGACGGGGGATCGAACTGCTGAATTTCGGCGCGCTGATTGCTTTCATGGGAGTGAATGCGGCGGCATTTGTGCGCTATTTCGTCCGCGCGCCGGAGAAGAAGCTTACCTATTTCTATCCTCCGGTTCTGGGCTTCTTCATCTGTCTCACCTTGTGGTGGAACCTCAGCCGCCCCGCCATGATCGCGGGCTCCATCTGGATGCTGCTGGGCATCGCCTTCGGCGTCTGGAAGACGCGCGGGTTCCGCAATCCGCTGTCATTCGAAATTCCGGCCGAGGAATAAGGAGCAAGTTTTGCGGTGACGGGAGGCCGGCGCGTGGAGTGCCAAAACTTACCACAGGCTTTCCGGCAGCGGCAATCCCTGGAAATCGGCGGCGGTGAGCGGATTTTGCGGAGTGACGCCCATTGCTTCGAGCAGGGCGTAAAGCTGGCGCAAGTGCTGCGCGGCATGCCAGACGGTGCGCTCGAGAAGTTGCGCGGACGTCTGGGTTCCGTAATAGGTTTCCACCGGGCCTGCGGCGGAGTCCTTCCGCGCCAGCCATTCTGATAATTGCGCGCGAACGGAAGCGCCGTAGCGGGCCAGAGCGGCGGCATCGCGCATTTCCGGCGGAGGCGTTTCGAGAAGCCAGCTTTCGGGGAAGGTTTTGGATGCGCAGGCGTCGCGATAGGCCAGGCAGAGGCGGAAGAGATGAAAGGCGAGGTCGCGCAGCGTGCGTTCGCGCTGGGGAACTCGTACTTTTAAGCCTGCGGGGGGCGTTTGCAGAATGGCGCGTTCGGCGGCGAGAAGAATTTGGTCCAGGCGGCGGAGCAATTCCGAGGGTTCGAGCTGTTGCTCGTTCTTTTTTTCGATGCCCACAAAGCGCGCCAGCCGTTCGGGGTCCCATCCATGGAAGGTGCGCTCGCCATCGGTGAGCACGGGAACCAGGCGCAGGCCGCGGCGCTGCAGTTCCTGGAGGGCAGGTGGATTATCTTCCACGTTGGCGTGTGCAAAGGGGATACCCCAGGACGAAAGCAACTCTTTCGTTTTGGCGCAGGAACTTCAACCGGGGCGGAAATAGAGAATAAAGGACATAGGTACCCGGGCCCATGCTACCGCAGAATGCGCATTTTTCTGTTTGAATTTTAAAACAATTGATTTATCATCCTGAATCTGTTCCCCGGCTTCGGCCGGCGGCGGTCGCGCCTTCTCTTTGACCTCCGATCTTTCTGCTGTGCTGTCTGGAGCGTTGCCATGAGCTATCGCCTTGCCGTTGATGTCGGCGGCACCTTCACCGACCTGCTTCTTTTTAATGAAAAGAAGGGTGAGCTGGTTCTTGCCAAGACGCCTTCGACCCCCGCCGACCCCTCGATTGGCGTCCTCACCGGCATCCACAAGATCGCCGCCAAGGCCGGCATTGATCCCAATGAAATTTCGCTGATTCTCCACGGTACCACCGTGGCCACCAACGCCGTGCTGGAAGGCAAGGGCGCGCTGGTGGGGCTGATTACCAACCGGGGTTTTGAGCAGATTCTGCACGTGGCGCGTGGGCAGACGCCGGGACCGCTGGCCGGCTGGATCATTATGATCAAGCCCGACCCGCTGGCGCCGCTGGAGCTGACGCGCGGCATCGGCGCGCGGATGAGCGCACGGGGCGAAGAGCAGTCCCCGGTGGACGAGAAGGAAGTCCGCGCGTTCATGAGCGAGCTGCACGGGAAGGGCATCGAAGCGCTGACCATTTCGCTGATCAACTCCTACGCCAATCACGCGCACGAGCAGCAGGTGAAAAAGATCGTGCAGGGGATGTACCCGGACCTGCCGGTCACGGCTTCGACGGATATTCTTCCGGAATTCCGCGAATACGAGCGCACGCTGACGACGGTGATGAACTCCTATCTGCGGCCGAAGATGCGGCTCTATCTCAACGGGATGAAGCAGAAGCTGGAGCAGAGCAAGCTGAAGGCGCCCATGCACATCGTGCGTTCGGACGGCGGGGTGATGAGCATCGAAGCAGCGGCGGAGCGTCCCGCGAACACCTTGCTCTCTGGCCCTTCCGGCGGAGGCGTGGCTTCGGCGCATCTCGGAGCGCTGGCCGGATTTTCGAATATTCTTTCCTTCGACATGGGCGGGACGTCCACCGACGTGGCGCTCTCCCGCGGCGGGACGCCCAACGTGGTGCGCGACACGCGCGTCGGGCAGTATCCGATCAAGGTGCCCAGTCTTGATGTGCACACGGTGGGCGCGGGCGGGGGTTCCATTGCGCACGTGCCGCTGACCGGGGCGCTGCGCGTCGGCCCGCAATCGGCGGGCGCGGAACCCGGCCCGGCTGCTTACGGCAAGGGCGGTGCCGAACCTACCGTCACCGACGCCAACATCGTACTGGGCTATCTCCCGCCCACGCTGCTGGGCGGCGAGATGACGCTAGACGAAAACCTTTCCACTAAGGCGGTGCAGAAGATTGGCGACGCCATGGGCCTTTCGCTGCACGTGGCGGCCGAAGGCATCTACAACATCGTGAATGAAAACATGTTCGGAGCGCTGCGGCTGGTGAGCGTGCAGCGGGGCTACGACCCGCGCGAATTTGCGCTGGTGGGACTGGGCGGAGCGGGGCCGCTGCACGCCAATGCGCTTTCCATCCTGATCGGCTCCTGGCCTTCGATTATTCCGCCGATGCCCGGCGTGCTTTCCGCGCAGGGTTTTCTGCATTCGGATATCAAGAGCGAATTCTCACGCACGGTCATCCGCCCGGTGAGCCAGATTGACCTCAAGCAGATGCGCGCCACGCTGGATACGCTGGGCGAGCAGGCGCGCGAGTGGCTCAGTTCCGAGCACATCGCGGCGAAAAACCAGAAGATCCAGTTCCAGATCGACATGCGCTACTACCGGCAGGGCTACGAGTTCTCGATTGACGTCGAGCCGGGCTGGCTGGATTCTCCGGCGGGCGTCGAGCGCATGATCGAGAAATTCAGAAAGATTCACTTTCAGAACTATTCCTTCAATATTGACCACGAAGTGGAAGTGGTGAACCTGCGGGCCATCGCCGTGGGCGTGGTGCCCAAGATTCAGATTCGCAAGCATAAGAAGTCCGGCAGCGCGGCCAAGGCCCGCAGCGGTTCGCGCAAGATTTATTTCAAAGGCAAGTGGATTGCCGCGGCCACTTACGACCGCGCCAAACTCGGCGCCGGCTGCAAGATCGAGGGTCCGGCCATCGTCACGCAGAGCGACACCACCACGCTGATCCTCCCCGGCCATACCGGCGAGGTGGACCAGTACCTGAACATTCTCATCTGGCCGAAGGGCAAGCGCCCGGCGGCCCGCGGCAAGCGCTAGAGGAAATTCACCGGCAGGAGAGAGTCATGGCGAACAAAACAAAACAGAAGTCGGCGAAGACGGCCAAGCGCAAGCTGGTGGCGGTGGACAAGATCACGCTGGACATCGTCGAAAACGCGCTGCGCAACGCGCGCTTCGAGATGGACACGGTGCTGTTCCGCTCGGCCATGTCCCCGGTGATTCGCGAGCAGCACGACGGCTTCCCCATGATCTGCACGCCCGACGGGCGCATGGTGGTGGGCCAGTTCGGCTCGTACATCAGCGGATTCATCAGCGAATGGAAGCGCGGGATCTACGACGGCGACGTCTTCCTGATGAGCGACCCCTACAAGTGCAAGGGGGCCATCTCGCACATCAACGACTGGATGGTGCTCATCCCGATTTTTCACGACGGCGAACAGGTGGGCTGGAGCTCGCAATTCGGCCATACCATCGACGTGGGCGGGCCGGTTTCCGGCAGCCTGCCGACCGACGCCACTTCGATTTTCGGCGAAGGGATGCGCATTCCCTCGGTGAAGCTGTTCGAGCGCGGCAAGCTCAACGAGGACGTGCTGGACCTGCTGCTGAACAATTCGCGCATGCCCACGATGAACTATTTTGATTTGATGGCCATCGTGGCGGCGTGCCGCACCGCGGACAAACGGGTGAAGGAACTCTGCGGGCGCTTCGGCACGACGCTGTATCTCTCGGCCTGCGAGGCGCTGCTCGAGCGCACGCACCGGGCCATGGCTCAGCTGATCGTTAAGAACCTCCCGGAAAAGAAGATCAGCTTCGAGGATTACATTGACGACGACGGGCGCGGCAACGGGCCTTACAAAATGAAGCTGACCATCTGGCGCGAGGGCGAGCACGGCTACTTCGACTGGGCCGGCACGGACCCGCAGGCTCCGGGACCGATCAATTTTTACCTGAACGAAGAGATGTTCAAGATGTTTATCGGCGTGTACCTCATCATGGTCTTCGACCCGCAGATTCTCTTCAACGACGGTTTTTATCCGCTGCTGCACGTCTCGCAGCCCGCCGGAAGCCTCTTGCAGCCGAAATTTCCGGCGGCGCTGGGATGCCGGACGCACGCGCTGTCGCGCCTGTTCGACGTGCTGGGCGGGGCGCTGGGCCAGCAGGCGCCGGACCTGACCACTGCGGCGGGCTACGGCACTTCTCCCTATCTGCTCTATAACGGCACCGATGAGCGCGGCGAATTTTTCCACCTCATGGAGATCAGCTTCGGCGGAATTCCCGGCCGCCCCTTCGGCGACGGCATGGACGCGCATTCGTGGTGGCCGCTGTTTGAAAACATTCCCAGCGAATATCTGGAGACCTACTATCCCATCACCGTGCTGGAATACGGTTCGCTGATGGATTCGGGCGGCGCGGGTTTCTTCCGTGGCGGCAACGGCGTGCACAAGATTTACCGCTTCGAAGCCGACGGGGAAATCGCCATCCATGATGACCGCGACCGCTCGCAGCCGTGGGGTATTCTCGGGGGGCGGCCCGGGCAGACCAGCACGAAACTGCTGATTCGCAAAAACGGAGAAGAGGTTGCGCTGCCCTCGAAAATCAGCAGCGTGAAGGTTTCGAAAGGCGACCGCCTGGTCTACCGCACCGCGGGCGGCGGCGGATGGAAGGATCCCTTCGACCGGCCGGCCGAGCGCGTGCAGGCGGACGTGGCGCGGCGGCTGGTGTCCATCGAAAAGGCGAAGAGCGATTACGGCGTGATTCTCAATGCGAAAACGCTGGCTCTTGATGCCGCGGCCACCACCGCGCTGCGGGAGAAACTGCGCGCCGAGCGCGGAACCGTACAGAAATTCACCTTCGGCCCCGTTCCCGAATCCATCGGCATTCGCAAAAACGCCAGCCACGCGGCGGACTGAGCGGCTTCCAGAAAACAGGGTGGGGGAAAATCAGTGCATTGCGCAGGGAAGCAGTTTAGAAAGGCAATTCGATGACCCCGGGAAAGAGTGCGAAGCCTCTGGAAGGCCTGAAGGTTCTGGAAATGGGCCAGCTTCTCGCCGGGCCGTTCGCTTCGGTGATGCTGGCCTGGTTTGGCGCGGAAGTGATCAAGATCGAGCCGCCGGGCATCGGCGACCCGCTGCGCACCTGGCGCGGTATGCACAAGGGCACGGCGCTGTGGTGGTACATCCTGGGACGCAACAAGAAGTGCGTCACGGTGAACCTGCGCGCACCGCAGGGGCAGGAAATTGTCCGCGAGCTGACCAAAAAAGTGGACGTAGTCCTGGAAAATTTCAAACCCGGCACGCTGGAAAAATGGGGTCTGGGCTACGAAGACCTGAAGAAAATCAATTCCAAAATCATCATGGCGCGCATCTCCGGCTGGGGACAGGACGGCCCCTATTCGCACAAGCCGGGCTTTGCTTCGGTGGCCGAAGGCGTGGGCGGGTTTCGCTATGTGAACGGCTATCCGGATCGTCCGCCGGTGCGCCCGAATCTCAGCCTGGGCGATTCGCTCGCCGGTTTGCACGCCGCGCTGGGGATTCTGATGGCCGTCTATCATCGCGACGTGAAGGGCACCGGGCAGGGCCAGATGATTGACGTGGCCATCTACGAAGCGGTCTACAACATGATGGAAGGAATGGTGCCGGAGTACGACAAGGGCGGCGTCATTCGCCAGCGCGAAGGCACGCGCCTGAGCGGCATCGTGCCCACGGGCACGTATCCCTGCCAGGACGGCATTGACATCATCATCGGCGGAAACAGCGACAGCCTCTTCAAGCGCATGATGCTGGCCATGAGCCGTCCGGACATGGCCGCCGACCCGCGCTTCGAGCACAACAACGACCGCGCGCAGCACGCCGACGAAATTGATGCCGCCATGTCCGCCTGGACGCGGCAGCATTCTTCGAAGGACGTCGTGCGCATTCTGGAAGAGGCCGGCGTTCCCGTCGGTCCCATCTATTCCGTCGCGGACATGCTGCGCGACCCGCACTTCCAGGCCCGCGGCCTCTTCGAGGATGTGGACCTGGGCGGCGGCGACATGGTCAAGCTGCCCACGCTGGTGCCCAAGCTGAGCGAAACGCCCGGAGGAATGGATTGGGTCGGCCCGCCGCTCGGCGCTCACAATAAGGAAGTGTTTGGCGGGATGCTGGGCTATTCGGATGAGAAGCTGAAGACGCTGACGGAAGAAGGGATCATCTGAGGAAGCTGCGTGGCCCTAAATCACCACACCGGCGCGAATGCGAACGCTTTCGAGCGACGCCAGGTCCATTTCCATGAGCGGGCGCGTCACCCGCGGCAGTTTTTTCACTTTGTCCGGTATCTGGTCCCAGATGCGGTTGCTGAAAATCACCAGATGATGTTTTCCCGCGCGCACGAAGGCTTCCAGGTCCGGCACTTCGCTGCGGCGAATGGCCGCCATGCGCACCGTGCTCTCCACCAGAATCTTGCGGTAGCTCTCGAGAATCAGCGTCAGCGAAGGATGGTCGCGGTCGTCCACCACCAGGGCCACGCTGGCGTTGGCCGGAAGTTTGCGAAACTGCTCGCGCATCTCCGGCGCGAAGACCAGGCTCAGCGGAATCACGTCCACGCGCTCGCGCCCCACGATCTGCCGCACCTGGTCGAGCCGCAAGTAGTTGGTCAGAATGGTGCGGATGCCCTTCAGGCCATTGTTGTGCAGCACCAGCAGCTCATCCATGGACAGCCCCGGAACGTTGACGTGCCAGTAGCTGGAAATTTTCGCAGCGCGCTGCCGCGCCGTGGCCTCCGAGGCATCCACAAACACCAGCGCCGGATGCTCCCGCTCCCGGTCGCGGGCCTGCTGGTAGAGATAGCGCGCGAACGCCGAAGGCGTGATGCCCAGTTTGTCCACCCGCGCCAGAACTTCCGCCGAAAGCCCCTCGCACTGCTCCATGATGCTTCCGCGCTCGCTGTAGCTGAGATCTTTTTCCACCAGCACGCCCTTGCCGTGGCGCAGCGTCAGGATTCCGGAGCGCTGCAAGCCCAGGTAGGCTTTGCGCACGATGTTGCGGCTGAGCTTGATCTGTTTTTCCACGTCGCGGATGGAGGGCAGAGTATCGCCGGGGCGCAGGCGGCCCAGCAGCAGGGCGATTTTGATCTGCTCCTGCAGTTGCAGGTGAGCAGGCAGCGTGCTGTGCGGATCGAGTACAAATTCCATCAGAGAAGTCCCGGCGTCCGTGGCGTTGAAAATGACCAAGAAGGAAGCCTCATGATTCTGCCCGAAGCGGGGAGGCCGCGAACAGTGTTTTTCCTTGACAAGGGGCGGAGCCTGATATATATCCGAACCAATTGTCTCAGAATCGAAACAGTAGTCAAGGGGTTCAGCACGCGGTTTTGCCGCTTCCCCTGCGCGAAAAACGACCATGCGACGAAGTCGAGAGCGTCGGGGTTTCAGGAGAAGGCGGCCATTCAACCATGAGCGCTCCCGCACGAGTGACGATTGTCGAGGTCGGGCCGCGCGACGGCCTGCAGATCGAGAAGAGTTTTGTCCCCACGCCGCGCAAGATTGAGTTGGTCAATGCCCTGACGCGCGCGGGCATTCGCCGCATGGAAGTCACTTCGTTTGTCAGCCCCAAGGTGATTCCGCAATTGGCCGACGCCGCCGAAGTGATGGCCGCGATCGAGCGTCCCGCGGATCGCTTTCATATCGCGCTGGTTCCTAACCTTAAAGGCACCGAGCGCGCCCTGGCGAGCGGCGCGGATTCCGTAAAGATTGTGATTTGCACCAGCGAGCGCTACAACCAGCGCAACGTGGGCATGAGCATTGAGGATTCGCTGAAGAATTGCTCGGATATTTTTTCGGCGGCGCAACGCGCCGGAAAGATCGCCGAGGTGGTCATCGGGCTTTCCTTCGGCTGCCCCATTGAAGGGCCCGTGCCGGAGGACAAGGTCATTGCGCTGGCGGGGCGCGTGGCCGAGATGGGCTATCGGGAAATCTCCATCGCCGATTCCATGGGCCTGGCCAATCCCGCGCAGGTGCGCAGCATGATGCGGCGCCTGCTGCGCGAATATCCGCAGGCGCATCTTTCCCTGCATCTGCATGACACGCGCGGCCTGGGCCTGGCCAATGCGCTGGTGGCCTGGGAAGAAGGCATTGATATGTTTGACTCGTCCATCGCCGGGCTGGGCGGCTCCTCCGTGGTGGTTTCGGGAGCGACGGGCAACGTGGCCACGGAAGACCTGGTCAATATGTTTCACGAGATGGGCGTCGCGACCGGCATTCATATGGACAAGCTGCAGGAGGCGGGGCGGCTGGCGCAGGAGATTATCGGGCGGCCGCTGCCCAGCCGGATACTGGCCAGCGGAACGCCGGCGCAGTTTTATCAGCGGGTGCGCGAGGAAGAAGAGCGCAAGACGGCAATGCCCGCGTGAGCGAGGGAAGGGAACGAGCGGAAGGAAAATGAGCGGAAGCGGACAAAACGACGTGCGCGAGTTTTACCAGCGCCAGGGGCTTGCCGGACGGGTGGGCTTCGGCGGCGCTCCGGCTGTGGTCGTCGTGGACTATTATCTTGGCTCGACCGATCCGGCGTCGCCGCTGGCCTGCAATCTGGACAAGCCCGTGGCGGAAACCGCGCGCATTCTGGAAGCGGCTCGCGCCGCGGGGATTCCCGTGATTTTCACCGTCGTCGAATATGGAGCGGACCTCAAGGACGCCGGGCATTTCCTGGCCAAAGTCCCCAGCCTGAAAGTTCTGGTGGCCGGCTCGCGCTGGGTGGAACTGGACCCGCGGCTGGGCCGCCGCGCCGAGGAGCCTATTCTCAAGAAGCATTTCGCTTCGGCGTTTTTCGGCACGGACCTGGCGGCGCGCTTGCGCGCGCTGGGCGTGGATACGCTGATCGTGACCGGCTATTCGACGAGCGGCTGCGTGCGCGCCACGGTCGTGGACGCATTGCAGAACGGCTTGCGGGCCATCATTCCCATCGAGGCCGTTGCGGATCGCGCCGAGCCGCCGCATGCCGCCAGCCTGTTTGATATGGACGCGAAATACGGAGACGTGGTCCCGGTGGCCACGGTGCTCGATTATTTCGCGAAGCTCCCCCGGCGGGAGCCCTAAGAGATTCGTTCCGGTTTGTCCGGAGCGAGATAGAGGAAGTACAGGGGCCGTGTTCTTTCGAAATTCAAGAAATTTCCCCACAGGGGAAAGTGGAGGGGTGGCAATGCGAATCAATGGAAAGATGTGGATGGGATTCCTTGCGGTGCTCGCGATGGCGGTTCTCTTCGCGGCTCCCGCACAGGCGCAGAAGACGACGGGCACGATCTTGGGCACGGCGATGGATCCTTCCGGCGGAGCGGTCTCCGGCGCGCAGGTCAAGGCGAAAAACACGGCGACGAGTTTCGAACGCTCGGCCACGACGGATGAATCGGGTTATTACCGCATCGACCTGCTCCCCGCGGGCAGCTATACGGTGACGGTCGAAAAGACCGGTTTTAAGCGCCAGGTGCTCACCGGCATCACGCTGCAGATGGACCAGGACGCGCGCATTGACGTGTCCATGCAGCTGGGCGAAATGAGCCAGCAGATCGAAGTCAGCAGCGCTCCGCCGCTGGCCGACACGACCACGGCGACCATCGGTGACGTCATCGAGAACCGGCGGATCGTCAACCTGCCGCTCAATGGCCGCAACTTCCAGCAGCTGGCGCTGCTCACCGCGGGCACGGCTTCCGGGCAGCAAGGCGGCACGCAGGACTTCTTCGGGACGGCCGCGGGCAGCATCGGGTTCGTGGTCAACGGCGGCCGCGACGACCAGAACAATTTCCTCGTAGACGGCATCAACGTCATCGACCACTACTTCAACTCGCTGACGCTGACGCCCTCGATTGACGCCATTCAGGAGTTCAAGGTGCTGCAGAATTCCTATTCGGCCGAAGCGGGCATGTTCGGATCGGGGCAGGTCAACATCACGACCAAGTCCGGCACCAACGACATTCATGGCTCGGCGTTTGAATTCCTACGCAATCATAATCTGGACTCCAAAAACTTTTTCGACCTCCCGGGCCGTACCAAGCCCGCGTTCCACCAGAACAGCTTCGGATTCAGCATGGGCGGCCCCATCAAAAGGGACAAATCGTTTTGGTTTGCGGCCTATGAGGGATTGCGCGTGCGCCAGGGACAGACGGTGCTTTCCGCGCTGCCCACCGCCGACCAGCGGCTCGGTCTTTTCACCGGGCTGAATGCCTGCCTGACGGATCCCGATCCCGCCAATCCCGCCGGCGCTTTCGTCTGTTCGGGCGGACCCGGCGCTGGAACTTTCCAGACCCAGATTCCCGCGGGGCGCTTCGGCCCCGTGGCCAATGACATCATCGCCAATTTCTTTCCCGTGCCCAATCTGTTCCCCAATACGCCGGGGTTGAACAACGTCAGCGTGGACAAGCGCAAGGAAGACCGCGACCAGTTTGTCGGGCGCTTCGACCATCGCCTCAATGACAGCCATTCTCTCTTTGTCCGCTACATCTGGGCCCGCTCCGACCAGAGCTTCCCCTTCGGCGACAACATTCTGACGTTTGATCCGGCGCCGCCTCCGGGCTTCCCAACGCCCGTGCCGGACAAGAGCCAGAACCTGGCTATGGGCCTGACGTCCAGCCTGCGTTCCAATCTGATGAACGAGTTGCGCGTGGGTTGGAACTATTACGACGGCAAGCGCCTGTCCGGAAACAACGTAAACTTCCCGCAGCAGGTTCTCGGTCTTCCGGCGGGCACCTACACGGACATCGCTCCGCGCGACCTCGGATATCCCGCCTTCCACCTTGCGGGACTCTCGCAGTTCGGCGATTCCGACGTTTTTAACCCGCTCTACCGCAAGGATAGCGTCTGGCAGTTCAGCGATAACCTGATCTGGACCAAGGGGCGCCACTCCTTGAAGTTCGGCGGGGACATCCGCGACGTCCGCTTCGACACGCTCAGCAACTTCTTCACTCGCGGCTTCCCGAACTTCGATTCTTTGGTGGGCTTCAACCTGACAGGAAATTACATTGCCGACTTCCTGATTGACCGGCCCTCGGCCATCGTCCGCACCGTGGGCGACACCAGCGGCAACTTCGTCACCCATCTGTGGGGGATGTACGTGAATGACGAATACCGCGTCAATTCCCGCCTCACCGTTACCTTGGGCCTGCGCTACGAAATTTTCCCGCCCATCTACGAGAAAAATAACCGTATCGCCGTCTACGACAAGGGCTGCAAATGCGTCATCATTCCGGGCAGCACGCTGCCAGCGGAGGTCACCGATCCCAACGGATTGGCGCAGCAATATAACCTGCTTCTGGCGGCTCTGGGGAATACGAGCGGAATCAACTATGTGACGGGAGATTCCATGGGCTTGGGACGGTCCATCACGAAGACGGATTTCAAACGTTTCGCTCCACGCCTCGGCGTTGCCTATGACCTCACCGGCAAGGGCAAGACCGTTGTCCGCGGGGCCATCGGCATCTTCAACGCCTTGCGCGATTACTCCGCCTCCAGCGACTCGCGCAACATGCTGCCCTTCTCCCAGCAGGCCGTCCTGCTGGACCTTAACCGCATCCCGGGCCTTGGTTTTCTGCCGCCCGTGACTTACGATTACATGTACCGCGGGTATTACACCCCATTCATCCCCTCCCAGGTTGCCCCTGTGGGCAATGTGCCCGGCAGCGGCATCGGTCCGCAGGTGAACATGCCCATCGGTTACACCGAGCAATACACCCTCAACCTGCAGCATCAGGTGGGACAAAACTTCTCGATTGAGGTGGCCTACGTGGGTGTCCACGGAATCAACCTGAACCGCCTGACGACCACCAATCAGGAACACGTCACCGGAGCGCTCGCGGGCCACCGCGATGATCCCCTTTTCAACTTCTTTATTCAGGAGGACAGCGGAGCCACCAGTTGGTACAACGGCGGGTTCCTCCGGGCTGAAAAGCGGTTCAGCAATGGTCTGGGATTTGTTTCCTCCTATACCTACTCAAAATCGATCGACACCGTCTCTTCCGCGCGCGAAAACGGCGGTGCGCCCACCCGCGAGCAGGACGCTTTCTGCCTGGCTTGTGAAAAAGCGCTTTCCAATTTCGATATCCGTCATCGATTCGTAACCAGCTTTACCTACGACCTGCCCTTCGGTCCCGGACGCGCCTATATGCATGACGCATCGGGTGCCATGGGCAAACTGCTCGGCGGCTGGCAGATCGGCGGCATTATCACCATGCAGGGTGGCCAGCCCTTCACCCCGCAATACCCCGGCGGGGCCGGCGCGGGCTTCCGCTTCCCGCGTCCCAACCAGGATGCCAACGCCAATCTGCCTGCCGGCCAGCGCGATCCGGCGCAGTGGTTCAATCCCAACGTCTATTACGCACCAACCAGTATTTTCACGGATGCGGGAGTTGGACCGACCAGTCTGCTGGGCAATGCCGGACGCAACAGCCTCATCGGCCCCGGCTACAAGGACGTGGACTTCACGCTCCAGAAGGACACCTCGATCAACGAGCGCATCAAGGTGCAGTTGCGCGCGGAACTCTTCAATCTCTTCAACCATCCCAACTTCAACCTGCCCGACCGCGTCTTCGTGCCGGATCCCAACTGCAACACCTTTGATCCCAGCGCGATCTGCCGCAACGTCAACCCCAACTTCGGCCAGATCACCAGCGCGCGCCTGCCACGCGTGGTCCAGTTCGGGCTGAAGTTCACGTTCTAACATCAATCCCGCGGGAGAGGGCGCCTTGGCGTCCTCTCCCGTAATTATTTTTGGAGGCGCGCATGAGCGGCAAACAGTCTCGCGAGTGGTACATCGATCTGGCGGTCAACAAATACTTCGCCAGCGTGGACAGGAAGAACCTGCAAGCCGTCCTCGACTGCTTCAATCCCGATGCCGTCTTCACCATTCAATCGCACTTCACCGTGCACGCCGGGCGTGATACCGGCATCCGCAAAATGTTCGAGAGTCTCTTTGAATACAAAACCATTCTGCACACCGATTTCGAGCACATCGTGGACCCCGAGAAGGAATCCATCTCCTCGCGTTTTCGCGTCGAACTCGACCCCGTCTCCGGCCCGCACGTGCACCTGATGAACGTCAACCACTGGTACATCCAAAACGGCAAGTTCCAGCGCGTATATGTGTGGATGAGCGGGCAAAACGTCCTGACCTGAGACGGTTTCTGCTTTCGATTAATACGGAGAGGGAGCGAACCCACGGCCAGCTGCCTGGATGATAAATCCAGATGTGCGATCTCGATGATTTGTCTTGGCTCTGCGTATCTGTCGCATCATCATTTTGTATGCTATTCGGGGGCTATGGGAACCAAGTTGGACGTAGCTGCGCCTACTGCACTCTTCGGATGAAATAGTTTTCCATGGGCGCGCTTGCCATGGTCAAAGAACATCCGGCCATCGGGGTGAGGCTGCAAATGCGGCGTGGATCAGCCCCACGTGGGAATAGGCCTGGGGGAAATTGCCCCACATCCTCCGAGTTGCGGTTTCGTAGTCCTCGGAGAGAAGGCCGAGAGGGGAAAGCGCGGATTGCGAGAGGTCCATGATTTCCTTGGCTTCTGCTTTACGGCCCAGGTCTGCCAGTGCTTCCACCAGCCAGAAATTGCAAATAATGAAAGCGACCGTTGGAGACCCGAAGCCATCGTCCAGGCGGTAGCGATACAGCCAGCCATCCTTCGACAGCCCGTTGTGGATCGCGTCAATGGTCTTGTGCAGCCGTTCCTCGCCGAGCGGAAGAAACCGGAGGTAGGCCATTTGCAGCAGGGATGCGTCAAGATCGCGCCCGCCGAACGACCCCGTGAAGCTGTTCATTTCCGCTGACCACGCGTTCTCAATAATCTTTTTACGAATCTGTTCCGCTCCATGCCGAAACTCCTGCTCCAGGTTCGGCGCGTGCTCGGAAGCCACTCTGGCCATGCGATCCGCGGCGGCCCAGCACATCAAAGCCGAGAAGGTCTGTGGTTTCCATTCGGTGCGGTATTCCCAAATTCCTGCGTCCGGTTTTCCGGCTACGGAAATGGCTTTCCGCGCCAAGCGCTCAATAAGTTTCAGCGTTGTCTTGGAGCGGTCGCCCCGGAAGCGCTCATCGAGGAAGACGGGCACCAGCGCGAGAACCATCTCCCCAAACACGTCATTTTGCGTGTGCATTCCGGCGGCATTGCCCACTCGCACCGGGCCATTTCCTTCATAGCCCGGCCAGTTTTCGAGGATGCGTTCTTCCGGGGCCCGGCTGCCGTCGATAGTGTACAGTGGGGCAAGGTCCAAATCCGGCGCGCCACCGGCTATATTCATCAGATAGTGAAGGAAGCTCTCCAACTCTTCGAAATGCCCAAGAATTCGGAAAGCGCCCAGGGAATAGTAGGCATCCCGCAGCCAGCAATAGCGGTAGTCCCAGGTCCGTCCGCTTCCGGGGGCTTCGGGAATCGACGTGGTCATCGCGGCTACGATCGCGCCCGTATCTTCGAAGCAGTGCAGCTTCAGAGCGAGCCCGGAGCGGATGACCGCATTCTGATAAAGCGGAGGTATGTTGCACTCCTTTACCCATCGCTGCCAGTACCGTTGCGTCTCGCTCAGGAAACGCTCAGAGAGATTCGTCAGCGGTTCCTCCACCGGAGCGCCCCAGGTGAGGACGAGATGCCGTCTCTCCGTCAAAGTGAACGGTTGCCCATTCAGAAAGGAAACAGGGATGTCACTGGTCAGCCGTAGCCGGCTTTCAAAGCCCTCGAACTGGACGTGATTCGATCCGTTCTGGCGGGCCGGCACGGCTTTGGACCAGCCTAGGCGCGGTTCACAAACAACACGAACGCGCGGCGCGCCGTCGAGCGGCTCCACGATTCGAAAAAGCTGCGTCGGTCGGAACATACGGTCGTGCTGGAGAAAGCGGGGAGCAAAATCCAACACTCGAAACGAGCCGCTCTCGGTCTTGAACGTAGTCTCCAGGATGTTTGTGTTTTCGATGTAGGCCTGCTGCCCTGGTTCTCCATCGGCCGGCCCGATGGAAAATCTTCCGCCGTCATCGGCATCGAGCAGAGTCGAAAACACGGGCTCCGAATCAAACCGCGGCAGGCAGCACCACGCCACTTCGCCGCTGTTCTTCACCAGCGCGGAAAACTGGCAATTGCCGATGAGTCCTAGCTCTCCCAGGCGCATGCTTAAAGAGTAGCAAATTCAGGTTGGAGCAAGAACAGTAATTCGTTAACATTGATGAGTCATGCGTCAAGCTTTCCGCTTTGTTGTGGCCCTCGTTTTGGGTCTCGCCCTGCTCACCTGGATCACTTCCATCCTCGTGCAAAGAACAACGCGCAGCTGGGCCGTGAACGATGTGCACCTCAGAGCGCAATTGGTTGTCAGCGGCGCGCGGCAAGCGCTCACCGATCATTGGCACAAGGACCAGGCCAAAGAACTGCGCAATACGCTCACGGAAATCGCCCGCGACGAACGCATTATGGCTGTTGCCGCTTGCAACGCCGACGCGTCCTTGCTGGCCAGTACCAAGGACTTTCCCGCAAAGTTTTCCTGCACCCAAGTCGCCGATCATGTGCGTCCCCGCGCCGACGCTCCCAGGGAATCGTGGTCCGCCTGGCACCAGTCGGACTCTCTTCCCGGAGGCTCCGTGCATGTCAGCGCCATCCCTGTTTTTGACGGTGAGCAGGCTCTCGGTTTCGTGGTCCTCGTGCACGACCTGAGTTATGCCGAACATCGCGAGGCCCGCACGCAGCGGTTCGTCATCCTTGCCTTTGCCTTCCTGGCGGTTGCCGCTTCTGCCGTCACCCTGCTTGCCGGGCGTCTCTCCTGGCGCAGTTGGAGCGAGGAACTCCGCCGCCTGGCCCGCGGCGAAGCTCCCAAACAGGCCGAATTCCGTCCTATTCTGCGCGATGTCCGCGAGTTGGTTGATCGCATCATGGTCGAACGGGAAACCGAGATGGAAGGCGGCGCATGGACTCCCCAGCGGCTCAAGCTGACGTTGCGGCGCCATCTGCAAGGGGAGAAAGTTATTATTGTCGCTAATCGTGAGCCCTACATTCACGAAAAGCAGCCCGACGGCAGCATCAAGGTTTTCCATCCCGCCAGCGGCCTGGTCACCGCGCTGGAACCGGTCGTACAAGCCTGTTCCGGTGTTTGGGTGGCTCACGGCGGCGGTTCCGCCGACCGTGAGACGGCGGACAAGCAGGGCCATATTCGCGTCCCCCCGGGAGAAGAATCCTACCTGGTTCGGCGCGTCTGGCTCACCAAGGAAGAAGAACAGGGCTACTACTATGGGTTCGCCAACGAGGGATTGTGGCCCCTCTGCCACATCGCGCATGCTCGCCCCATCTTTCGAAGCGAGGATTGGCGCCACTACCAGGCGGTGAACAAGAAATTCGCCGATTCCGTGTGCGAGGAAGTGGACTCCGACGATCCCATCATCCTGGTTCAGGACTACCATTTCGCTCTCGCCCCGCGTTTGATTCGCGAACGATTGCCCCGCGCGACAGTCATCATGTTCTGGCACATTCCCTGGCCGAATTCCGAACGCCTGGGAATTTGCCCTTGGCGAAAGGAGATTCTTGAAGGCATGCTGGGGAACAGCATCATCGGTTTTCACACCCAGTCCCATTGCAATAATTTCATCGACTCCGTGGACAAGTTTCTTGAGGCCCGCATTGACCGGGAACGGAACGCGGTCGTTCGCGGGGGCAGGCCCACGTTGGTCCGGCCGTACCCCATTTCGCTCGAATGGCCCGTTCATTGGATCAAGACGGCGCCTTCGGCGGAAGAGTGCCGCGCCGGCGTCTTCGCTGAACTCGGACTCAAGCCGGACGCACTGCTCGGCGTCGGCGTGGACCGCCTCGACTACACCAAGGGAGTTGAGGAGCGTTTCCTCGCCGTGGAAAACCTGCTGGAAAAGCATCCTGAATTTCAGGGACGCTTCAGCTTTGTTCAGCTCGCTGCTCCCAGCCGCACGCTGATCGAGCGCTACCGTCAGTTGAATGAGAGCGTCGAGAAAGTGGCCACCCGCATCAATGAGCGCTTTGGACAGGGTAGTTACCGGCCCATTATTCTTCTGCGCTCCCATCACGAGCCTCCCACGGTTTTCCGCTATTACCGGGCCGCGGACGTTTGCTACGTCTCCAGTCTGCACGACGGAATGAACCTCGTGGCCAAGGAGTTTGTCGCGGCGCGCGATGACGAACGAGGAGTGCTTGTGCTGAGCCAGTTCACCGGCGCCGCACGGGAGCTTACCGAAGCCTTGATTGTGAATCCCTATGACATCGACGAGGCCGGTTCCGCCCTGGCCACCGCCCTGAATATGTCTCCCGATGAGCAGCGCGAGCGTATGCGCTCGATGCGCGTTTTCCTCGCCGAATTCAACGTCTATCGCTGGGCCGGGCGCATGCTCGTGGATGCGGCGCGCTTGCGCCGCCGTGAGCGTCTGACGGGGCGCCTGGCCGAACACCTTACGGAAGGCTCTTCCTACTGATGCGCTGCATCCTTTCTCCGCGGGAGCGCGAAATTCTCGCGAAGTTCGCCGCGTCGAACACCCTCGTGGCTCTGGATTTCGACGGCACTCTCGCCCCGATTGTCCGCGACCGCGAGCGGGCGGCTATCCGCCAATCCACAAGAAAGCTTCTGGCCCTGCTCGCCAGGCTCTATCCCTGCGTGGCCATTTCCGGCAGGTCGCGCAACGATGTGCGGCGCAGGCTGCGCGGAATTGCCCTCCGGGAGGTTATCGGCAACCACGGAATCGAACCCTGGGGCGCCAGCCGGACACTGGAGAGGACCGTGCGCCGCTGGCTTCCTTTGCTCAAGCGCAAGCTGCGGCAATTTCCAGGAGTGGCCATTGAAAACAAGCGATTCTCCCTGGCCATTCACTACCGAAGCGAATCCCGCAAGCGGGAGGCGCGCGCGGCGATGGCCGAAGCCGCGAAGGAATTAGGCCCGGTGCGCCTCGTCGGCGGAAAGCAGGTTCTCAACGTTCTTCCCGCGGGAGCCCCGGACAAGGGCATTGCGCTGGAACAGGCGCTGCGCAAGCTGCGTTGCGCGAAGGCCATCTACATTGGCGATGACGATACCGATGAAGACGTTTTCGCGCTCCCCGGCCGCGGGTGGCTCTTGACGATTCGCGTGGGATTCCGCCGCGGTTCGCTGGCCGGATATTATATTCGCACACAGCGTGAAATCGACCGCGTCATCCGCAAACTCATTGAATTGCGCGCGCGCCCGGCCTGAGGTCTTGCTGTTTTCTCTGGTATCCTATATCGCAATACGACATAATGAAGGCATGTCCAAGACCGTAGGAAACGCCCAATACCAGGCGCTTGCCGAATTTCGCTTCCGCATTCGCCAATTTCTGCGCGGAAGCGATGCCGCGGCGGAAGAGGCGGGAATTGAGCCGCGCCAGTATCAGATGCTGCTGGCGGTTCGCGGGCTTCCCCCGGGGCAGGTGGCCAGCATTCGTACTCTCGCCAGCCAGCTTTTTCTTCGCCACCACAGCGCTGTCGAAATGATTGATCGCCTGGAAGACAAGGGCTACGTTGCTCGTAACCGGAGCGTTGAGGACCGCCGCCAGGTAATCGTTTCCTTGCTCCCATGCGGAGAACGGCTGCTGGAGCGCCTCGCGCGCTCGCGCTTGGAAGAGTTGCGCGCCTCCGGGCTCACTCTGGTCAAGGCGCTCACCCGCCTTCTGAAGAGCAATGGAAAAGCGCGGCGCTCCCGGAAACACATTTACATGCGCCGGACGGGCCGCTGAGCACCGGTCCGTCCAGGCTCACCAACTCGCCGGCCTGCAGATCCATTCAGGAACGGACGAAAAGCAGAAAATAGGTTGCCGCATAGAGAAGCAACAGAAACAGGCCGGACCATCGGTCATGGCGCCGCCGTCCCCATAGAAGAAGACTTGCCAGGAACACGACGCCAGCGGCCACGATCGCGCCCCGCAGGGCCAGCGCTGCCGTGACCGCTCCCGGCGCAATCAGCGGTCCCGCCGCGATAGATAGCGTGGCATCCACCAGACAAGAACCCGTCACATCGCCGAGGGCCAGATCCCGCTGGCCCTTGCGCAGGGCGGTGAAGTCGACGACGAGTTCCGGAAGGGAAGTGCCAATGGATGATCCGAAGAAACTGATCATGTATTCCGGAACGTGGAATGCTTGCGAGATCTCCACGAGCGCCTTGACCGCCGCCCCCGCACCGGCTCCCACGAGCAGCAGGCTAAAGATCAGGAGAACTGCATGGAAACCCTTGCTGTGGACCGAGGCGATCATGAGGGCTTCCGAGCGTGGCGGCGCATAGCGCCAAAGAAGCGCCGTGGCCCCCGCCCACGCCAGCAGAAGCACGAGCGCATCGGTGCGCGAAAGAAAACCGTCGGCGATAAGGTAGGCGCCGATTCCCAAAGCAATCATCGTCAATACGCTGATCAACGCCACGCGGTTGCGGCCCACTTCAAATTTGCCGGCCGCAAACGGGAGCAGGCCGAGGATCAGCGTGATCTGCGTGGACACCGAACCCACGGAATCACCCACGTTGAGATCGCCGTGCCCGGCCAGCGAAGACATCACCGAATTGGCGATCTCGGGAACGTCCGTTCCGATGGCCATAAACGTTACTCCGATCACAAACGGGGGCAGGAAAAAACCCTGCGCCAGCATTGAGCCCTGCTGAACCGCCCAGCGGCTCGCCATCATGGCCAGCGCAAAGCCGGCAATCGCCGTGAAAAACCAAATCGCCATGGTAAACATTTCTCAGTACTCCGGTATTTTTTTTCGTAATAGCCATTTTTCCAATTCCACGGCGCAGAAAACCGCGGCGCACACGCTTACCGCAACGATCAAATCCAAAGCGGAAAGCGCGATGGTCTGGAAAACTTTCTGCAGGAGAGGCATGTAAATCAGGGCAATTTGAAGCAGTACAGTCAGGGTGATCGCTCCCAGCAAAGGCTTGTTGGAAAACAGGCCGATGCGAAACAGCGAACTGCGCTCCGACCGAATGGCCAGGATGTGCGCCATTTGCGAGAGCGTCAGCGTGGTGAAGAGCATTGTCTGCCATTTTGCATCGTGCGCATGCCAGTACCAGTAGCCCGTTCCCAGCGACAGAAACGCCATCAGCAACCCCACCCAGAGCACGTGCCGCCCCAGTCCCCGCGCAAAAACGCTTTCCTCCGGGGGATGCGGCGGGCGGCGCATCGTGCCCGATTCGGCGGGCTCGGCGCCCAGCGCGAGCGCCGGCAAGCCGTCGGTCACCAGGTTCATCCACAGGATCTGCAGCGGGAGCAGCGGCAAGGGCATTCCCGCGAAGGGCGCGATCAGCATGGTCCATATCTCTCCTGAGTTGGTTGCCAGAATGTACCGGATGAATTTACGGATATTGTCATAAATGACCCGCCCTTCTTCCACGGCCGCAACGATCGAGGCGAAATTGTCGTCCAGCAGAACCATGTCGGCGGCTTCCTTGGCGACGTCCGTGCCGCTCAGCCCCATAGCCACCCCGATGTCCGCCTTCTTGAGCGCGGGCGCGTCGTTCACTCCATCGCCGGTCATGGCCACGACGTGGCCTTGCTGTTGCCAGCTTTCCACGATTTTCAGTTTGTGCGCCGGAGAAACCCTCGCGTAGAGCGCCGCCGATTTTGTGGCGTGCTCCCATTCTTCCGCGGAGATGCGTTCCAGTTCCGCTTCGGTCAGAATTGTCCCGCTCCCCAGGATGCCCAGCTGGCCGGCAATGTATTGAGCTGTCAGCGGGTGGTCTCCGGTAATCATTACGGCACGAATTCCCGCGGCCTTGCACTTGGCCACCGCTGCCTTGGCTTCCGGCCTCGGCGGGTCAATCATGCCGATGATTCCAACGTAGGTAAGCTCCCGCTCCGCGTTTTTTTCTTCACCCGCCGCTGGAGGCGAATTCAAAGGGCGGAATGCCACTCCCAGAACCCGCATCCCGTTGCTTGCGAGTTTTTCATTGGCGGCCGTCAGGCGATTGCGCCACTCCAGTGTCAGCGCCTGCTTTTCTCCGCCCGCCCACACGGTCGTGGACGCCTGCAAGAGCGCTTCCACTCCTCCCTTGGTAAACGCGAGATAGGCTGGCGGCGCGCCTTCGAATACGGCGCTGATTTCGGGGGGTAGTACCGTGGAATCCGCGGGAACGCGGTGAACCGTCGTCATCCGTTTTCGCTCGGAGGCGAAGGGCGCCTCGGCGATGCGTGGAAGAATTTGCTCCATTTCCGTTTTCGATAATCCAAATCGCGCGGCAGCTTCAAGCAAGGCCACTTCGGTGGGATCGCCCAGGGGCGCCGGTGAATGACCGGGGTCTGTCCCGGGCTGCATCACGGCGTCATTGCAGAGTGCGCTGCCCGCCAGCAGCAGTCTCAATCCAGACGAGGCCAGGTCGGGATATCGGTTATTTTCTCCGTTCAAGGGCAGAACGGACAGGTCCAGTTCGCCTTCGGCGTCCTGAAGAATGACTGCGGTCATCCGATTTTCAGTGAGCGTTCCGGTCTTGTCCGAGCCTATGATGGTTACCGATCCCAGCGTTTCGACCGCCGTCAGCCTGCGGATGAGCACTCTTCGCCTGAGCATGCGGTGCGTGCCCAGGGTCAGCGCGATGGTTACCACGGCAGGCAATCCTTCCGGCACCGCCGCTACACCAATGCTTACGGCGGTCAGGAACATGAGCTTAAGTCCCTCTCCCCTCAGCAGCCCCAGAAGAAAAATCACCGCCACCAGCAAGAGTGCCGCCGCCGCCAATCTTTTTCCGAGTTGCGCAAGGCGCCGCTGCAGTGGCGTGGGCTCCCGCTCGACGCTCTGGATCATCCGGGCGATCCGCCCCAGCTCCGTGCGCATCCCCGTCTCTGTCACCACGGCTTGTCCGCGCCCGGCGGTGATGAACGTTCCCATGTAGGCCATGTTCCGCCGGTCGCCCAGCGGCAGCCCCGCCTCCTCCAGCGCGCCCGAACTCTTCCGGTTGGGTTCGGACTCCCCGGTGAGCGCGGCCTCTTGCGCCTGGAGATCGGCGCTCTCAATTACCCGGCAATCCGCGGCCACCAGGCTTCCGGCTTCCAACAGGACAATGTCCCCCGGCGCCACCCGGATGGCCGGGATCTCCCGGACGGTCCTGTTTCGCCGAACCTTTACGCAGGGAACCGCAAGTTTCTTCAGCGCGGCCATGGCCTTTTCCGCGCGATGCTCCTGCGTGAAGCCCAGGATGGCGTTCAGAACCACGATCACCGCGATGGCGATGGCGTCCTTGTAATCCGCGAGCAGCGCGGAAACCGCGGCGGCAGCGATCAAGATCACCACCAGCAGCGCTGTCAGCTGTTCCCACAAGATCCGCAGCGGACCCTTGACTCCGTTTCCCGCAAGCTCGTTGGTCCCATGCTCCGCGAGCCGCGCAGCGGCCTCCGCATCGCTCAATCCTGCGGCGGGGTCCACTCCGAACTGTTGCAAGACTTCGCGGAAATCCAGGTGATGCCAGATAACGGGCGCGGGTGGTTCCCCTGGTTGACGCAGGCTATTCGGCGGGGCGTGCTTCGCCCTGTTCGGCGAATCCGGTCGGTTGCGCGATGGCGGGATTGTTACCATGATCGCGTCTGCTTACGGGGTGATGCATCTCGCGGCCGCAGAAGGGGACGGGAGAGGGTTGGCGCGCCGGCGGCGAGTTCTTCAAGCCGCTTCAGTCTTGCGCGCGGAAGGAGTCTTTCTCCAAAGGGTTGAAGTCCGCGGGATCGACCTCCGCCGGAACAACTTGAAAACGACCCTTCGTTCTGCTAATTAACTCTATGAGGTTCGTATCCATGATCGTACGGGAAATCATGGTCTGCCCGCCCATCACCGTGCCCGAGGACTGTTCTCTCGCCGACGCCGCCAAGCTTATGCTGGAACGCAAGATTGGCTGCCTTCTGGTCGTGAACGGGAAAGCTGAACTCACTGGTATTGTGACAGATTCCGATTTTGTCGCCAAGGAAAAGGGGCTTCCATTCTCGCTTTCCCGGTTTCCTCGCTTGCTTGGTGAGTGGCTCCCCGTGGCGGGCGCCGAGCGCATCTACAAGGCTGCCGCGGGCGTTCCCGTGCGTGAAATCATGAGTTCCACGGTGATTACCCTCGCCGAGGAGGATACTCTCGAGACGCTTCTTCAGCGCATGCTCCAAACCGGCCGTCATCGGCTGCCCGTCGTCAGGAACGGCAAGCCCGTCGGCATCGTCGCCAGGCATGACCTCTTGCGCCTCATGCTGAAAGGCATGCCGGCCGCGCAAGAGAGTTAAGCCGTTCCGGCTGCCATCCATCGATTTTCCGTCCGGATCGCCCGCCGCAGCCGTGGGATTACAAGCCCTGCGCCTGTAGCGTGATGGAAACTGTGTTTGCCGCGGCTTTCTCTGGATTGGACAGAATGCGCGTGTTGGCGATCTTGCTTTCCGCCAAAGTTTTCATAACTTCTTCGATGCGCTTTTGCGCCAGGGCATCCTTCTTCCCCCCCTGCTTCTCCGGCAGACTCAGGGCGCACACGACCGACGGATATTTCCGCAGGACAGCGGCCAGTTCCTGCAAAAGGCGTGCAGAGGCGGGAGAAAGGGAAGCCGCATTCGGCCGGAAAGAAATATTCCAGCTCCGCGGTACGCGCTCGTAGGTGACTTCGAGTGTGTTCGACCCGGTGCGTTCCCGCAGGTTTCTTTGCACCAGCGTCTGGCCCAGGCCTCCCAGATCTTCATCCGCCAGATAAACGACATGCAAGCGCAGCGCCGCTGAATCCGGCGAAAAGCGGAACTCGTAGCCCGCCAGGGGAGCGTGATCCGCGTCCCACACCGCGGCAATCGCCGGTTTCATCCGCAGCAGCAGTTTGTCCCGCAACGCGTTGACCGATTCAATGTCCGGGACGTTCGTGGACGATGCATGCGCGGTCAGCGCGGCAAGCTCCGTGCGTGTGGCCACCTCGTAAATGGATACGGTGGCCTTGCGCCCGGTGCTGGCCTGAATCAGTTTTTCCAGTTGCGTGCGCTGCTCCGTGGAAAATCCCTGCGGAAGCACCGCCACGATGCGGACGGAAACGCTATTCTTCCCCATCTCCACGTCCTCGCGGAAAAGCGATTCGCCGGGGATGGCGTTGCGGATTTCGTTGTGCACGATTCTCTGGGCGTTGGCTTCGCTCACCAGGCGGTTCAGCGTTTGCGCCAGCGGCAGGCAGACTAGCCCCAGAAACAGGAAGAGGATCAGCAGCCGCCGGGGAAGCGTTCCGACTTTTCCCAGCAGGCGATGCAGCGGCGTGTGCCGGACGGCTTCGTAGAATGGTTCCGTGGACCCCTGCTTCTCCATCCAGTCGGTGATTTGCTCGCGAACCGCTGGCGAATCCATGCGGATGCTGAAGAACACCAGCACCGAACTCAAGATGATAGCCACCAGATTGGTCAGGAAGAGCAGGCCGCCGCCTCGAATAACGTTCCAGTCCCACCCGATTCCGACGCCGAATCCGACCACGCTGAGCGGCGGCATCAAGGCCACCGCCACGGCAACTCCGGGTAACGCCGTCACTCCTCCTCCGCTGCCGCCCCGGCAGATGACGATTGTCCCGGCCAGGCCGGAGAGCACGGCGATGATGAGGTCCAGCAGCGTGGGCTGAATACGCGCCAGAATCTCCGCCGTGGGACTGTGGAAGGGGAGCACCCAGGTAATTACCGCGGCGAGCGCGATGGAACCAAAGATGCTCAGCACGATGTTGGCAAACGATTTCAGTCCGAGATAGAAGTCCCCGAGAGCAATGGCCATCCCGCTGGCCAAAATCGGTCCGATCAACGGGGAGATTAACATGGCCCCGATGACCACGGCGGGGCTGTTGATGATCAGTCCCAGCGTGGCGATCCCTACCGAGAAGATGACCTCCAGCCAGTAGTTCAGGTCCACCAGTTCCGCGTTCCGATAAACCTGAATGTAGATATTGGCTTTGTTCTCTTCCTTCACGCGCAGCAGTTCCGCGAAGTACCCGCGCAGCAGATTCATGATTCGCCGAAGCAGCAGCAGGAGCAGCCGCCGGCGCTCGGCTGCGGCGTCCGTTGCGGGCGGTTGAGATTCCCTGTTTTCCATGGATGCTTTCTTTCTAGGCGTTGAGTTTCGTGCGCCCGGGCGTCAACAAGGCAAAACGGAGCAGGGGCGGAGTCAGCAGCGTGGTGACCATAACCATGATAACCACCGCGGAAAAAATCCCCTCGCTGATAACTCCCAGTCCCTTTCCCACACTGGCAAATATTAGCGCCACTTCGCCGCGCGGCATCATGCCCACTCCCACGGCCAGCCGGCTCAGCGGGGACGTGCAAGCCAGCCCGGACAGCACCTTGCCGGCGACCGCCGCCGCGGTGATCACCCCGGCAATCACCACGACTCGCCAATCGCCGAATGTCTCCAGTTTCACTTGCATGCCCATGAGCACAAAGAACACGGGCACGATCAGCGATTCCAGGGGCGAAAGGAGGTGCCGCAGGGAGTGCTCCTCCTTCAATTCCTGAAAGAAGAATTCCTCGAGCGCCAACCCCGCGGCGAAGGCGCCAATGATCGTCGCCAGCCCCATCTTGCTGGCGATCCAGGCAAACACGAACGCAATGCCCAGTCCAAACAGCAGTTTCAGATTTCTGATTTCCAGACGCGCCATTCTTCTCACCAGGCGGGGAGTAACCCAGACTCCGATGCCGATGGATCCTGCCAGAAACGCAACCGCTTTGACCGTGATCAGGCTGATGGCCCCGAAATTCACCGTTCCCGAATCAATGTAGCCGCTCAAAATCGCCAGAAACAATAGGCCAAGCACATCATCCATCACCGCCGCGCTGAGGATGATCTTGGCTTCGGGGCGGTGCTCCTGCTGCAGATCCCGGAAAATCCGCGCCGTAATTCCCACGCTGGTGGCCACCAGGATGACTCCCACGAAAAGCGCCACATTCAGCGGCGAGTCCGGCGCCAGCAGCCGCATGCCTCCCACTCCCAGCAGAAACGGGCAGACGATGCCCAGCAGGGCCACGAAAAACGAAGTCCAGCCGACCTTGCGCAGCTCGCGCACGCTGGTTTCCAGTCCCACCAGGAAAAGCAGAATCACAATGGCGATTCGCGACAGGTTATCCACGAATTCATAAACCAGGATGGCTACCGCGCCGCTCGAACTGTTCAGGATTTCTATCAGCCGCTCCGTGTGCGCCGTTGCCGGAAGCAGGTGCCGCGCCGCTTCCGCCAGCGAGATGCTCCTGGTCATGGCCGCGTGCAGGATAGCCCGCGCCGTCTCTCCTTCCCGCAGAATGGTGATGACCGGCTCGTGCAGGTAATACGCGGCATTGGCCACTAGCATCCCCACCAGCAGCTCGCCGAGCACGGCAGGCTGGCCCAGCTTGCGCACCAGATGCCCGCCCAGCATCGCGCCAAAAGCGATCAGTACGAGGGCAATCAAAATGGGAGCGACGGGGTCCGCATGGCCCCGCGATTCCGGCCCGGGCGCGGCGGCGAGTCCCGCCGTGATTGCGCCCAGCCAGTGCCAGGCGGCCGGCGCCAAACCGTGGTATGCAGCGGCAGGGAAATTCGCCAGCATGGGAGCCTCTCCAGGGGCAGGAAATACTGTACTCGCTTTGCTCTATATCTGCACGGTATATCGTAATGCGATATTAGAACCGCGGCTGAGGGGGATGCAAAGCGGAGAGGCCGAAACCGCATTGCGCGGAAGGGTGAAATAGACCCCGCTCAGGCGGCGAGCCAGTGTTCGAAAAGCGCGCGGGCCTTGGCGCCTTCCATGCGCCGGCGCACCGCGTCGAGCACGCGGCAGGTGAGCGCGCTGTCGGCGCCGTAGAAGCCCGGCCAGTAGGGCATGTGGAAGTCGAGGGGAATGCGCGCAATGTCCAGCTTTGGCTTGCGCACGCGAAAGAAGCCCTGCTGGAAGACGATGCGCAGCACTTTGTCCGTTAACAATTGCTCTCCGCATCGTTTTACTTGAAACTATCCAGCGCCTGCGCAACGATCCCATCGCGCCCGCACTCTACAGCCGCGGAAAATTTTCCCAGCTCCGACCAGCAGCGCGATTTGCGCTTGGATGTGCATGCAATTTGTAGGGGTGGTGTGGGAACTGGTGACTCGGATACGGAGCGTGGCACATCTGCTGAGGATTCCCTGTCACGACCTTTGGGAGGGGTACGTGTTGCATCGGGATTAACGGTATTCTGCTGTGGATCATCCGCCGACATGAACATACTGTGCCACCAAAACGCTATGTGGCGCTCTTGCTAGTTTTGAGGGCACAAATTTCAAATTGGAAGACTGCCAAAAACCAGTTAAACGCTACTGGAGGCTTTCCTTTATTTCGCGATCTGTGCGTGGTGCAGGACAGCGTTTGGCGAGGCGTGTGAAATTTCTTCAGCGCCGCGGATCGCCCTGCGCTTCCATTTCCGCAAAAACTTCGCCGGCAATGTGGAATGCGGCATTGGCGGCGGGGACGCCGCAGTAGATGGCGGTCTGAAGCAAAACTTCCTTGATTTCGTCGCGGGTGACGCCGTTATTGAAGGCGGCGCGGAGGTGCATGCGGAGTTCGTCGCCGCGGTTGAGGGCGACCATCATGGCCAGGGTGATGAAGCTGCGTTCGCGGCGGGCGAGGCCGGGGCGGGACCAGATTTCGCCCCAGGCGTAGCGGGTGATGAGGTCCTGGAAGTCGTCGTTGAAGGGGTTTTTGTTTTTTTGGGCGCGGTCGACGTGGGCGTCGCCCAGGACGGCGCGGCGGATTTTCATTCCCTGGTCGTGTTTTTCGCGGTCGTCCATTGGTTGGCTCCTCGTGTGTACGTCCTGCCGGTACGTTAAGTTGAGATTCTTCGTCCCGGTAAAAAGCACCGGGACTCAGAATGACAGAGCTTGGATTTTAGCAGCCTGTGCGCATTCCGGCTTGTCTTGCGTCTGACAAGTTGAGATTCTGAGTCCCGGTAAAAAGCACCGGGACTCAGAATGACAGAGCTTCCTACTTGTGGGGTATCAAGATTTCTTGGAAGCATCTGCCTTGGCTCCCCACTCCGCGGACAGGTCAAGCCAGCGCGGGTTTCTTTTTTGAATCAGCGCAACTTTTTTGCTCCTCAGCCAGCCCTTGATCCGTTTTTCCCAAATGATGGCATCCCGGATGTCGGTGAAGGGCTCAAAGTACACCAGGCGATGCAAGTTGTATCGATGGGTGAAGCCAGGGACGGTTTTTCGCTGGTGTTCGAGAACGCGGTGCTCCAAATAATTTGTGACCCCGACGTAGAGCATCTTCGATTCGTTGGACATGATGTAGACGTGATAGGTCCTCATCCACAACCCCCAGCGGGGTCATCCTGAGCGGAGCGAAGGATCTCAACTGTTCCACGCCATCGCCTGAAACCATACAGCATCCGTCACCCATACGCTCCAGCTATATTTACAGTTGAGATTCTTCGTCCCGGTAAAAGGCACCGGGGCTCAGAATGACAGCTCTCGGATTTTAGCGGCCTGCTTGTGTTCGACTCGTCGGCGCTCGTCTCCTCAGGACTCCCGGAATCATCAGGACTTCAGGAAATTCAGCAGTTCCGTGGTGAATTGGGCGGAGGCTTCGATGTTGGAGAGGTGGGCGGCGGGGAGTTCGGCGTATTTTGCGCCGGGGATGTGTTCGGCGAGGAAGCGGCCTTCAGCGGGAGGGGTGACGGGGTCTTTGGCGCCGGCGATGACCAGGGTGGGGACGCGGACGTTTTTGACGGTTTCGCGCTGGTCCATGTCGCGGATGGCGGCGCAGCATTCGGCGTAGCCTGCGGCGGGGGAGTTTTCGAGCATGTGCAGGGCGGTGGCGACTTGTGCGGGAGAGGCGGCGCGGAATTCGGGAGTGAACCAGCGCTCGACGACGGCGGCGGCGACGGATTTGGTGCCGCCTTTGCGGACGGTGGCGATGCGGGCGTTCCACATTTCGGCGGTGCCGATTTTTGCGGCGGTGTTGCAGAGGACGAGGCGGTGGAAACGCTGCGGGGCGTTGACGCCCAGCCACTGGCCGATCATGCCGCCCATGGAGAGGCCGCAGAAGTTGACGCGGTCGAGTTTCAGGTGGTCGAGGAGGGCGAGGACGTCGCGGGAGAGTTGTTCGATGGAGTAGGGGCCGGGGGGCACGGCGGTTTGGCCGTGGCCGCGGGTGTCGTAGCGGAGGATGCGGAAGTTTTTTTCGAGCGCGGCTGCTTGCGGGTCCCACATGGAGAAATTGGTGCCGAGGGAGTTGGAGAAAATTAACGCGGGGGCGTTTTCTTTGCCGGTCAGGGAATAGTGCACGCGCAAGCCGTGGAGGTCCGCAAAGGGCATTTTACTTACCTTCTTTCGCTGGAGTTTTTTTCGTGTTCTGCGCGGCATGCGCCGCGAGGACGCGGTTGATGAATTGCTCGGCCACGCCGAGGTAGTGGGCGGGATCGAAAAGTTTGGTGAGGGCTTCCTTGTTCAGGTGCTTGGCGACGGTGGCGTCTTCGGCGAGGACGTCGCGGAGGTGGCGATTTTCTTTTTGCGCGCGTTTACAAGCGGCTTCGATCAATTCGTGGGCCTGCTGGCGGCCGATGGTTTTTCCCAGGGCCATCTGGACGGCTTCGGCGAAGAGCAGGCCATGCGTTAATTCCAGATTGGCGGCCATGCGGGCGGTGTCCACTTCGAGCCCGGCGATGGTTTCGGTGAGGTGATGCAGCGCGCCGGCTGCGAGGCTGATGATTTCAGGAAAAATTTCCCATTCGGCGTGCCAGCCGCCGAGACCGCGCTCCTGTTCCTGGACCATGGAGGAGAGCATGGTGCCGACGAGGCCGGGAACGCGGGTGGCGGCGGAAAGGACGACGGCGCAGGTGACCGGGTTGCGCTTGTGGGGCATGGTGGAGGAGCCGCCGCGGCCCGGGGCGGCGGGCTCGAAGACTTCGGCGACTTCGGTTTGCGTGTGCAGCGAAATGTCGCGGGCGATTTTTCCGAGCGTGCCGGTGGCGATGCCGAGCGCGGTGGCGACTTCGGCGATGCGGTCGCGCTGGGTGTGCCAGGGAAGATCGGGGAGGGCGAGGTGCAGATCTTCGCTCAAGGCTTTCGCTACTTCCAAACCTTTATCGCCGAGCGATGCGAGGGTGCCGACGGCGCCGCCGAACTGCAAAACTTCGGCGTTGCGGCGGGCGGCGGCGAGGCGGAGGCGATCGCGGTTGACGGCGTCGAGCCACGCGGCGGCCTTCATGCCAAAGGTAGTGGGGAGGGCTTGCTGCATCCAGGTGCGGGCGGCGATGGGAGTGGCGCGATGTTTTTCTGCGAGGTGTGCGAGCGCGCTGGAAAATGTTTCGAATTCGGATTCGATGAGGCGCAGGGCGGCGCGGAGTTGCAGGACCAGGCCGGTGTCGATGGCGTCCTGGCTGGTGGCGCCCCAGTGGACGAAGCGCTGGGCATCTTTGTCGGAGGCGGCGACGAGGGCGGTGAGGCGCTTGACGAGTGGAATGGCGAGATTGCCGGCGCTGGCGGCGGCTTGCGCGAGTTCGTCCATGTTGAAGAGTTCGGCGCGGCATTGCGCGGCGATGGGCGCGGCGGCGGAGGCGGGGATGACGCCGGCGCGGGCTTCGGCGCGTGCGAGGGCGGCTTCGAAATCGAGCAGGCCCTGCACACGCGCGTGATTGGAGAATTGCGCTTCGACGGGGTCCCAGCGGAACAGTGGCTGCAGCAATCTCATGCAGAGAGTGTAAACACTCTTAGCAGTTGAAGAAAACTGTTTCTTGGGGGCCTTGTACGACGATGTTCCATTCGAGCGAATCGCCCTTTTTGCGGGCGATGAGCGTGCCGCGGCGGGCGGGCTCGATGAGGTTGAGGACGAAGTCGCCGGCGTTGAGCGGCTCGTCGGGGAAATAGATGCGGGTGACCAGGCGGTCGAGCATACCGCGGGCGAAGACGGAGACGAGAATGTGCGGGGCCTGGGGCTTGCCGTCGGGGCCGGGGACGGGGCCGGGCTGGATGGTGGTGAAGTGGAAGTGGCCGTTGGCGTCCATGGGAATGCGGCCGAAGCCGTGAAAACCTTTTTCGAGGGGCTTGTCCTGCTTGTCCTCGGGATGGGCGTATTTGCCGTGGGAGTTGGCCTGCCAGACTTCGATGAGGCCGTCGGGAATGGGCTTGCCGTCGGCGTCGAGCAGGCGGCCTTCGATGGTTATTTTCTTGCCGGAGACGCCGGGGGCGGTGAGGTCGTGCTGATTGAGCCAGGTGAGGCCGATGGCGAAATAGGGACCGACGGTTTGCGAAGTGGTTTTTACGAGGCTCATGTTATTTGTTCTCCCAGGGAGTGGAGTCGCGTCCGTTGAGGATGATGTCGAACTTGTAGCCGAGGGCCTGCTCGGGAATGGTGGATTCCCAGTCGAACTGGGAGATCAGGCGATTGCGGGCCTTTTCGTCGTTGGTGCAATTGAAGATGGGATCGTAGGGGATGAGCGGGTCGCCCTGGAAATACATCTGCGTGACGAGGCGCGTGGCAAAGGCCGGGCCGAAGAGCGAGAAGTGAATGTGCGCGGGACGCCAGGCGTTGTAGTGATTCTTCCACGGATATTCGCCGGGGCGGATGCTGACGAAGCGGTAGCGGCCTTCGCTGTCGGTTAGGGTGTGGCCGCAGCCGGTGAAGTTGGGGTCGAGCGGGGCGTTGTGCTGATCGACTTTGTGGAGATAGCGGCCGGCGGAATTGGCCTGCCAGATTTCCACGAGGGTGTGCGGGATGGGGCGGCCGTTTTCGTCAATGACGCGGCCGCTGACGATGATGCGTTCGCCGAGAGGCTCGCCTTTGTGCTGCTTGGTGAGGTCGAAGGCTTTTACGTTCACGCGGTCCGCGCCGATGATCGGGCCGGTGACCTCGGAGAGGGTGTGCGGGAGATAGATGAGCGGCTGGCGGGGAGAGCGAGCGACGCTGGAGGCGTAGGGGGGATGCAGGTGATTGGGCTGCGTCCCGGCCATGGGTCGGCGGTAGCCGGCGATGTTGGACATGGGTGAAGATCTCCTGAAGTGCCCGAAAACAGTAACCTAAGAGGGACGGAGCACGCATCCTCAAAATAGGAGAGGCGAAAAATGTAGAGGAAAATGTATTCAATTAAGGGAGGGGTGTCAATGGCGATTATCGAAAACGTGTGCGAATATTGGACAACGGGTGTATCATCCCTTTTTCTTTTTGCTGGCGACCTCCAGGCTACGGGAAGGTGCTGCTCTGAGTACCAAAACCAAACCGCAACGGCCGGACGTGATCCCGCTGGGGGACTCATCGAGTCCGTCGATGCTGCCTGCGGCGATGATTGACCTCTTTAGCGGGGACCCCAATTTTATGACCTCGCTGGCGCGGGGGCTGGCGGTGATCCAGGCGTTTTCGCATGCCAAATCGTTTCTGACGATTTCGCAGTTGAGCGTGACGACGGGGCTATCGCGGGCGGCGGTGCGGCGGTGTTTGTATACGCTGACCAAGCTGGGGCTGGCGGTGAGCGAAGACGGGCGGCATTTTTCGCTGCGGCCGCGGATATTGACGCTGGGGCATTCGTATATTTCGTCGCTGCCGGTAGCCAAACTGGCGCAGCCGATCCTGGACCGGCTGAGCCAGACACTGCGGGAATCGTGCTCGATTGCCATGCTGGATGGAAGCGACGTGATTCACGTGGCGCATTCGAATGTGACGCGCATCCTGGCGATTGACCTGTCCATGGGCAGCCGTTTGCCGGCTATTAATACGTCGCTGGGGCGGGTGATGCTGGCCAGCCTTTCGCCCGAGGATTTGGAGGCGCATCTGGGGCGCGCCGACCTGGTTGCGCATACGGCGCGAACGATCGTGAGCATGGCGGATATGCGCCATGCGATTCAGTTTGTGCGCACCAATGGGTACGCGCTGGTGGACCAGGAACTGGAGATCGGCTTGCGCGCGCTGGCGGTGCCCATACGGAATTCGGCGGGGAAGGTGATTGCCGCGCTGAACGTGGGGGCGCACGCGCAGCGGGTTTCCGTGCAGGACATGGTGGGAACGTTTCTGCCGCACCTGCAAAGCGCGGCGGAGGAGATTTCCGGGCTGCTGAAATAGCGGGTGCGCGGGGCGGGATTAATTTCCGCTGTGGCGCACGCGGTGCTTTTTTCCCCAGGCGGACATCAATTCCAGGATGGGGCGCAGGCTCTGGCCGTGGCGGGTGAGGGAGTATTCGACGCGCGGGGGCACCTGGGCATAGACCTTGCGCAGGATGATGCCGTCCTTTTCCAGTTCGCGCAGGCGCTGGGTGAGCATTTTTTTGGTGGCGGCGGGAACGAGGCGCTGGAGTTCGCCGAAGCGGCGGGTATGCGCCTGGAGATAATAGAGAATCATGGGCTTCCATTTGCCGCCGATGATGTCGGTGGTGAGCTGGACGGGGCAGTTGAACTCTTCCATGCGGGAACCTCCGAGGGGCTTTTTCCGGGTACTTGGTTTCGAAAAGGTGCCTACTGGCATAAAAGAGACTTTAGACTAGAATGGCTTGCAGCGCCAGGGGATGCGGAGTGCTGAGCGCCCCGGCGAATCGGAGGACCTCCATGAGCAGCAAGAAGCCAGTGATCGTATACGGAGCGAACGGATTTTCCGGGCGCCTGGTTGTCGAATTTTTGCGCGAATACAATTTGCCCTTCATTGCGGCGGGGCGCAGCCGCGCGAGGATCGAGGACGTGCTGAGCCGCGTGCCGGGGATCGAGACGGCCAACTACGAAGTGGCGGAGACGGGCGGCTCGGTCGAGGAACTGACCAAGCTGTTCAGCGGAGCGAAGGTGGTCTGCAACACGGTGGGACCGTTCCTCTATAACGGACCGCGCGTGGTGGAAGCCTGCCTGAAGGCCGGCTGCCATTACCTGGATATCGGCGGCGAGCAGGCTTGGCACCGCAACGCGGCGGAGAATTGGGGAGAGAAATTCGCGCAGAAGGGTTTGCTGCTGGCGCCGGGAATGGCCTATATGTCCGCGGCCAGCGATATCGCGGTGCGGTTGTGCCTGGAGACGGAAGGCATTGATACCGTCGAGATTATTTCGATGTTCAAGGGCATGCCCACGTTCGGCTCGACGCAGACGATTTTCGCGGCGATTCCCACGGAGGCTTTTTATCTGGAGCAGAACGAGTACAAGCCGTGGGCGCGGGCCACGGCGCATGAAGCGATTGTGCCGGGGCAGGCGCTGACGCAGTTGGTGCTGCCCTGGGGCGGGTTTCCGCATCCGGTGTGGTACAAGGACCATCCGCAAATCGCCAACGTGAAGACGCTCGGCGGGCTGCTGGACCGCGGCATCATGGAAAGGGTATTGGCCACGGAAAAGCACTACGAGGAAAACATCCGGCCGCTGCCCAAGGCGGAGCAGGAGAAGGTGCTGTCGGATATGGCCAACTCGGTGCAAGCGGGAACTCCGCCGCGGGAAAATTCGCGGGTGAACCGCACGATCGACGTGGTGTACGCGCGCGGGAGCATGACTTCGGTGACGTGCACGATGGTGGGGAATTGCACCTACCGGCAGACCGGCTTGGTGCAGGCCTACGCGGCGCACGTGCTGGTGCACAGCTCGCCGCGGGCGGTGGGCTACGCTTCGCCCTGCGCGGCGCTGGGCCATCGCGACCTGTTGCGCACGCTCGAGAACTTCGGGCTTTCCCGCGCCAAGATCACTTCGTAGAGAACGCTGAGCGGAACCGAAAGAAGCGGCGGCGGGAATTTTTCTCGCGTTTCCGCCGCCTGGAAGGAACTCTGCGGATGCGGGCCATCGATTATTTTGACAAGGGCGCGGAGGCGTTTCCGGGGCGGATCGCCATTCAGGATGCTTCCGGCAGCACCTCGTACCGCGAGATGCAGGCGGTCAGCCGGCTGATTTCCGCGGCGCTGCGCGCGGCCGGATTGCGCAACGAAGAGCGCGTGGCGATTTATTCGCCGAATGATCCGCGGGTGCTGTTCTGCATGGTGGGGCTGCTGCGGGCGGGGTGCGTGTGGGTGCCCATCAATTTCCGCAATGCTCTCGAGGCCAACGCCGAATACATGAAGTATGCGGGCGTCTCCGTGCTGTTCTATCACAGCAGCTACGCCGCGCAGGCGCGCGAGCTGCAAAGCCGCACGCCGGCGCTGCGGCACATGATCTGCATTGACGCGCCCGACGGCGAAAATCCGTCGCTGGAGAAATTTCTCGAACAAGGAAGCGCGGCGCCGGAAGAGGACTGGGGCGGCGCGTGCGGCGATTCGGAAAAGCTCATGGGCCTCGTTCCCACCGGGGGCACAACCGGTCCGGCCAAGGGCGTGATGGTGACGAATCTCGCCTGGGGCTCCATGATCGAAATGGCCACGCACTACTGGCGCATTGACGACCGTGACCCGGTTTGCCTGAGCACCGCGCCGCTTTCGCACGCCGCGGGAACGGTTGCGTTTGCGTTGTTTCCGCTGGGCGCGACCAACGTGGTCATGCCCGGCTTCGACGCCGGGGAAGTGCTGCGCAATATCGAGCGCCACCGCGTTACGCATCTTTTTCTGCCGCCCACCGCGCTCTATTCTCTTCTGGATCATCCCGAACTTCTCAAACACGATTACTCGAGCCTGCGGCGGTTTTTGCTGGCGGCGGCGCCGGTCTCGCCGGATAAGCTGAAACGCGCCGTGGAGGTTTTCGGGCCGTGCATGTGCCAGTGCTACGGGCAGACGGAAGCGCCCATGCTGCTGACCTGGCTGGACACGAAAACGCTGGCGGCTGCGGCCGCGGGCGAGCATCCCGAGCGGCTCGCCAGTTGCGGAAAGGCCACTTCGGCGGTGCGCCTGGCGGCCATGGATGACGACGGAAATATTCTGCCGGCGGGTCAGCGCGGGGAGATCGTGGCGCGCGGTTCGCTGGTTACTCCGGGCTATTACCAGATGCCGGAAGCGACGGCGGAGATTCGCACCTTCGGCTGGCATCACACGGGCGATGTGGGCTACCGCGACGAGGACGGATTTTTTTATATTGTGGACCGCAAGAAGGACATGATCATCACCGGCGGCTTCAACGTGTACTGCGCGGAGGTGGAAGCCTGCGTGATGGAGCTTCCCCAAGTGCGCGACTGCGCGGTGGTGGGTGTGCCGGACGCCAAGTGGGGCGAAGCGGTGAAGGCCATCGTGGCGCTGCGCGCGGGCGAAGCGCTCAGCGAGGAAACGCTGATCGCGCACTGCAAGGCGCGGCTGGGCGGAGTGAAAGCGCCCAAGTCGGCGGAGTTCTGGCCGGAAATTCCGCGGACGGGAGCGGGGAAGACGGACAAGAAGAAGATTCGGGAGCGCTATTGGGCGGGGAAAGAGCGCAGCGTGCACTAAATTTGCGTGGCGATTATCGTCCGGCGCGCGCGCGGGCGAATTGACAGGCGGGTGAATAGGGTTTACAAATCGCAGTAGACAATTTGAACGGTTGTTTGAAGGCCGCGCGAAGAGCGCCAAACATTTCAGGGAGTTTTGAAGGCCCACGGGTGCGGTTGCAGCGCACATTCGTGGCGGGAGGAAGCCATCGTTACCAGCGTACGAGTGCCTAAGACCGGCGGAATTCCCACCACCAAGGTGATCGTCATCAAGTGGCTGAAGCATGTGGGCGACGCCATTCAGTCCGGCGAGCCTATCGTCGAGCTGCAGACCGACAAGGTGAACTACGAGCTGGACGCCCCCGCCGGGGGCGTGCTGCTGGCCATTGTCGCAAGGGAAGATTCGGAAGTTCCCGTGGGCGACCTGCTCGGCCATATCGGGCAGCCCGGCGACGTTATTCCGCAGTCCTGAACGCAGGAGGGAGCCAGTCATGGAAAAGCGGGAAGCACTGTCCAAAGAGCGCCTGATCTGGATGTACACGCAGATGGCGCGCATACGCGAGTTCGAGGAGCGCATCAAGCGCACCTTCATCGAGCATCCCGGAGCGATTCGCGGGCACTCGCATCTGGCCGACGGCGCGGAAGCCTCGATTGTGGGTTCGCTGGCCACGCGCAACGAGACGGATCTGGCCATGCCCACCTACCGCTGCCACGGCTATCCCATCGTGCTGGGCTCCGACACCAAGAGAATCATGGCGGAAATTTATGGGCGCAAGGACGGGCTGTGCCAGGGCTACGGCGGCTCGATGCACCTGGCCGATCCGGCGCACCACTTTCCGGGAACCTCCGGCATCATCGGCCAATCCATCGCGCACGCGACGGGAGCGGCGCTGACGGCGCAGGTGAAAAAGACGGGGCAGGTGATTTATTGCTTTTTCGGCGATGGAGCGAGCAAGCAGGGCGCGTTCCATGAGTCGCTCAATATGGCTTCGGTGTGGAAGCTGCCCATCGTCTACATCCTCGAAAACAACGGCTATCAGGTCTATACACACGTCAGCTTGGAAGACGCCAACGAAGCCGCGGGCGATCCGCTCTCGCAGAAGGCCCAGGCCTACAGCATCCCCGGCGTGACCGTGGACGGCACGGACGTGCTGAAGGTGTACGAAGCGGTGGGCACGGCGGTGGAGCGCGCGCGCGCGGGACGCGGGCCGAGCCTGATTGAATCGAAGTTCTACCGCTTCAGCGCGCACGGCAACGCGATTACGGTGCCGCCGGTGCCCACGCAGTTCCCCGAGCATGAAGCCATCGAAACCTACGGGCGAAAAGCGGAATACGCGGCGGCGCGCGAGCGCGACCCCATTTTGCAATTCCGCGCCAAGCTCACGGGCAACGGCACGATGAGCGACGAAGCGGCGAAGAAGATCGAGGAAGGCGTTCGCGCGGAGATGGAAGAGGTGGTGCAGTTCGCGCTGAAAAGCCCGTTCCCGGCGCCGGAAGACGCGCTCAAGTACGTGTACGCCTAGAAAAGGGAGAAACCGATGCCCCGCGAAATGATGTACGCCGAAGCGATGGCCACCGCCCTGGTGGAAGAGATGAAGCGGGATTCCGACGTGATTTTCTACGGGCAGAATCTGGGGATGACCGACCGCGACCCCATGGTGCGCCAGTTCGGCAAAGAACGCGTGCGCATCACGCCGATTTCGGAAACGGCGGAGATGGGCATCGCCGTCGGCGCGGCCATGACCGGACTGCGTCCCGTCGTCGAACTGTGGATGAGCGAATTCATGCTGGTGGCCATGGGCCAGGTGCTCAATGAGGCGCCGCGCATCCGCTACATGACCGGCGGGCAGGTCAAGGTGCCGCTGGTTTTCAAGGCGGGATACGGATTCTCCGCCGGGTGGGCCGGGCAGCATTCCAATTGCATCTATAACACGATGATGGGCATTGCCGGACTGAAGGTGGTGCTGCCCTCGACGCCGGCGGATGCCAAGGGGCTGATGGCCGCGGCGATTCGCGACGACAACCCGGTGGTGTATCTGCACCATTACATGCTGACGATTGATAAGGGGCCGGTGCCGGACGGAGAGTTCGTCATTCCGTTTGGCGTGGCGGATATCAAGCGCGCGGGATCGGACGTGACGCTGGTGGCTACCGGATGGATGGTCAAGCATTCCCTGGCCGCGGCGGAAACTCTGGCGCAGGAAGGCATCAGCGTGGAGGTGATTGACCCGCGCACGATCGCGCCGCTGGATGTGGAGACCATTCTCAAATCGCTGAAAAAGACCGGGAGGCTGGTGCTGGTGGACCAGGCGCCGCGGCACGCGTCCGTCTCCTCGATCATCGCCGGGGAAGTGGCCGAGCATGGATTTGATCTACTGAAGGGGCCGGTGAAGTTCGTGACCGCGCTGGATACGTCGATTCCTTACAGCGAGCCGATGGAGAAATTCGTGCTGCCGGATGAGGCCAAGATCGTCAAGGCGGTCAAGGCCGCGCTGGGCAAGTAAACCGGCGCAAATTCACGGACTGAAAAAAAAGCGGGCGGCGCGAGGAAAAGCGCCGCCCGCTCTTTTTCTGTTTTCCTTGCGGGACTATTTCTTCTGCTCCGCGGCGGCCTCTTCCTTGCTCTGGTTGGCGCGGAAGATGACGTAGTCGCGGATGAGCGTGGCGTCTTCCTTGGAGAGTTCCTTGCCGAAGGCGACCATGCCCGCCTGCTTCAGTATGCCGTCGAGCACCACGCTATACCAGGTGTCATCCGTGAGCGTTCCGGAATAGCGCAGGTCCGGGAGCACGCCGCCGCCCACGGCCACGTCGCCGTGGCAGGCCGAGCAGTAGCGCTGGAACTTCTTTTCGCCCTTTTGAATTTCCTCGGCGCTGGCCGTCGAGGGCGGGGGATTGAGGACCGGCTCAACCACCTTGCGCTGCGGAAGCGTGGCCTTGCCGTTGAGCTTGAAGACCAGCATGCGGCTGACATTGTGCATCAGGCCGGACTTGTGCGAGACCTCGCCGGTGATCAGCGGAAAGACGCCGCCCCAGCCGGCCAGCACGGCGATGTACTGTTCGCCGTTTACGGTGTAGCTGATGGGGGCGGCGATGATGCCGGTCTGCGCCGGGGCGGACCAGAGTTTTTTGCCGTTGTCGGCGCGGTAGGCTTCAAAATTTCCCGAGGCCGTTCCTTCAAAGACCAGATTGCCCGCCGTCGAGAGCACTCCGCCGTTCCACGGGCCGGGACGTTCCACGTCCCACACTTTTTTCTGCTGGATCGGGTCCCAGGCCACGAGTCTGCCCTTGATCGTGTCCATGATGGCTTTTTTGATTTTGGGGTCCTGGGGCATGGCCGCGGCTACGCCGTCGGTGGCAGTGTTGAAGGCCAGTGTGACGGGCTTGAAGTCGGGGTCGGACTTATAGAGGAAGCCGGATTCGTGCACGGGGATGTAGACGAGGCCGGTGAGCGGGCTGTAGGACATGGATTGCCAATTATGCGCGCCGAGCGGGCCGGGCAGCGTGGGCTCGGGGCTGGTGCCGGGATAGCGCCCTACCGGCGTTTCCATGGGGCGACCCGTCTTCAAGTCCACGCCCGTGGCCCAGGTGATTTTCGTGTAGGCCGTGGCGGAAATCAGTTCGCCGGTCTCGGCGTCCAGCACGTAGAAGAAGCCGTTCTTGGGCGCGTGCAGCAGAACGCGGCGGGTTTTTCCTTCCAGTTTGAGATCGGCGATGACGATGGGCTGGCAGGCGGTGAAGTCCCAGCTTTCGCCCGGCGTTTCCTGGTAGTGCCAGACGTATGCGCCGGTGTCAGGATTGAGGGCCACGATGGAGCTGAGATAGAGATTGTCGCCGCCCTGCGGGCTGCGCACGCGGCGGTCCCACGGGGAGCCGTTGCCGGTGCCGATGTAGACGAGGTCGAGGTCCGGGTCGTAGACGATGGCGTCCCAGACGGTTCCGCCGCCGCCGTATTTCCACCATTCGCCGTTCCAGGTTTTGGCGGCTTTTTCCATGGCCGCGTTTTCAAAGGGCTTTGCGGGATCGCCCGGGACGACGTAGAAGCGCCAATCCATCTTGCCCGTCGCGGCGTCATAAGCGGAGACGTATCCGCGCACGCCCATCTCCGCGCCGCCATTGCCGATGAGGACTTTTCCCTTGATCACGCGGGGCGCGCCGGTGATGGTGTAGCGGAAGTTGCGGTCAATGGTCAGCGTTTCCCAGAGCAGTTTGCCGGTGGCGGCATCGAGCGCCACCAGCCGCCCGTCGAGCGTGCCCACAAAAACTTTTCCTTCCCAGACGGCCACGCCGCGGTTGACCACGTCGCAGCAGGCGTTGATGGCCCATTCGCCGGGGACTTTGGGGTCATACTCCCAGCGCAGCTTGCCGCTGGCGGCGTCCAGTGCGACGACTTTGCTCCACGCCGTCGAGAAATACATCGTTCCGTCCACCACCAGCGGCGTGGCTTCCTGCCCACGGTGCGTGTCCAGGTCGTAGAACCAGGTCAGGCCCAGCTCGCCGATGTTTTTCTCGTTGATCTGCTTCAGCGGGCTGAAGCGCTGTTCGCCGTAAGTGCGTCCGTGGCTCATCCAGTTGCCCGGCTCGTGGTCGGCCTGGGCAAGGCGCTGGCCATTGACGGCGGCAGCTTTGGCCGCGCTCGCGTGCTTTTTCGCGGTTGTGCCCTTCTTCGCGGCCTGTGCGAAAGTGGAACTCGGTGCGTAAAACGCTGCCATTGCCAAACCCAGTGCGATGACTGAAATTGTCCTTCGATTCATGCGATTCTCCTGACCTACGGCCCGCCGGTCACAGGCGCGTAACATGTTGATTATCCCCAGGAGATTGAGAAGTCAAGCAAGGGAAAAGGGGAATAGTCGATAATCGCACGAATGCTCGATTATTGCCTTGACAACCATTTACGCCCGATGTAAACCATTCCCCACGTTGCGATGGGTCCGTCGAGGACCAAGGGTGTTTGTATTTGGAAAGTTGTATTTTTGGGAATAGGCGCGGTACTGCCGCCTAAAATTAAAGGGGTGCTGGAATGAAACTACGGGGAATGCTCATAGTTGTACTCGCGATGATTTTACTGGTAGCTGGAATTCCTGCCGCTTATGCGCAGGGCAGCAGCGGCGCGCAGTTGAACGGCACGGTGCGCGACGCCAGCGGCGGATCGGTGGCCAAGGCCACGGTTACGCTGCGCGATGTGGAGACCGGCCGCACCTATTCGGCCGTTTCCACGGACACCGGCTATTACGTCCTGCCCAATCTGGCGCCGGGCCGCTATGAACTGGTTGTGGATGCCACGGGTTTCGCCAAGTCCACGCATACCGGAATCTCCTTGAGCGTCGGGCAGGTGGCCACGATTGACGTGGATATGAAGGTCGCCTCGGTCGGAGAAAAGGTGGAAGTCACCACCGAGACCCCGCCCGTCGAGCCCACGCGTACGGAAGTCAGCCAGGTGATTGACTCCAAGCAGATCGGCTCGCTGCCCATCAGCGGCCGCCTGTTCACCGACTTCGCCCTGCTCACCCCCGGCGTCACCACGGGCCGCACCTCGCTGCAGTCCACCATCACGGAGACGGAAGTCACGCGCATCTCCTTTGGCGGCATGCGCGACCTGAGCAACCTGGTCACCGTGGACGGAGCGGACACCATCAACAGCGCCACCGGTTCGCAGCGCGCCACTCCCTCGCAGGAAGCGGTCAGCGAATTCCGCGTGGTCAACAACGGATTCTCGGCGGAACAGGGCCGGGCCATGGGCGGCATCGTCAACATCATCACCAAGTCCGGCACCAACGACCGGCACGGCTCGCTCTACGATTACCTGGAAAACAGCGCCATGAACGCGCGGCCCATGCTTCTGCCTGACCCGCTGCCGAAGACGTTCCGGCAGAACTAGTTTGGCGGCACCTTGGGCGGCGCCATCAAGCAGGATAAGACGTTCTTCTTCATGAACTACGAAGGACAGCGCCGCGCGGAAGCGCCGGTGCAGTCGCCGGTGCTGATGGCCAATCTGGCGTTGATCAATACGGCGAAAGCGATGATATTCGCTGGTACCCCAGGCCAATTCGACGAGCGGGTCGGCAACCTGAAGACCGGCGACACTGACAAGGGCTTCATCAAGCTGGACCACGAAATCAACAAGAACAACCGTCTGGCCCTGCGCTATAGCATCGAGGATGGCCGCAGCCTGAACGTGCTCATGGGCGACACACTGGACGGCGGAGGCATTGCCGCTCCCAGCAGCGCGCACGATAACTTCCTGCGCGATCAGTCCCTGGTGGGCACGCTCAATACGCAATTTTCTCCCAATCTGATGAATTCGGTGCTCGTTCAGTATGGCCGGCGCCACTCCACGTTCCCTGGCGTCACGGGCCAGCCGGGCCTGGATATCCCCAACTCGCTGCTGATGGGACATAACTTCGGCGTGTTCGACGCCACCTACGAAAGCCGTATTCAGATTTCGGACAACATTTCCTGGGTCAAGGGAGCGCACGTGGCCAAGTTCGGCGTCGACTATAACCGCGTTGATGACCATATCATCTGGCCCGGTTTCTCCCCCATGCGCATCGTCCTCCCCAGCGTGGACTGTCTGGTGGATTTCGCCAATTTCATCAATATCCAAAGGGGATCTCCGATGTCCGCTTTGGGATATACGGGCAACCCGGGAGATACCTGTCCCCTTCCTGGGTTCATGAACGGCACCCCGATCGTCTTCTGGCCTTCTCCGCTGGGTTCGGCGGACACCTCGGTGGTGGATGGCACCGCAGCCACGGCGCCGGCATTTTCCCTGCCTCTGAATTGGGATAAGGCCTATCAGGACAGCCAAACTCCGAATTACTTCTCGGACATGAAGCACGGCTATGTGGGCTTCTACGCGCAGGACCAGTGGCGCGTCAACTCCAAATTCACCGTGAACTACGGGGTGCGCTGGGATTTCGAGACGGGCATCAGTGATACCGTCAACCACTACTACAAGGCGTTCCAGCCGCGCGTCGGCTTCGCCTATTCGCCGGACAAGCACACCGTCGTGCGCGCCGGCTTCGGTCTCTTCAGCGACCGGTATAACACGTCGTTCTTCTTCGTCACCCGGCCGCAGCGCCCCACGACGTTTGTCTGCGTGGTACCCACTGCGAACTGTTCCGGAACCAACTATGACCTGCCGGGCATCCGCCAGGGCGGGCCGAACGCCACCTACGCGCTCAACCAGCAGCCCTTCGTTCCGAGCCTCGGCTGGATTCCGGCGGATACGGCTGCGAATCTGATAATCAACGGCCTCTATACGCCTGTTCAACTAGTTACTGACGTCACCAAACCGGAATTCTCCACCGTGGGTGACGGCACGGTTGAAACCGCCAGCAAGATGCCCTACGCCGAGCAGGGCAGCCTGGAAATTGACCGCGAAATCGGACATGGTCTGGTGCTCAACATTGGCTATCTCTTTGTTTCCGCTCACCATCAGGTGCGTGCGGAAAACCTGAACGTCTGTCCGGCAAACTCCACCGGCGGTGTGACGCCTTCCATGACCACCGGCTGGTATCAGTGCGGTTCCAACGCATTTGGCAATTACACCGCTCCCCCGCCGGATTTCTCGGCCGGCAAGAGCTACTTCCAGAGCGTGCTCATCCCCGTCGGTCTGCTCTATTACACCGACAACAGCGGGAACAGCGTCTACCACGGTGTGACCTTTACCGCGAAGCAGCGGATTGGCCAGAATCTGAGCTGGAACGCCAACTACACCTTTTCCAAGACGCTGGACGACGGCACGTTCACCACGTTCGTCAGCACGCCCCAGGATCTTTACAACCGGGCCGCCGAACGCGGAAACTCCAACCAGGACGTGCGTCACCGCTTCGTGGCCAACTTTACCGCCACCGGCCCCAAGGAGACCTTCCTGCGCAACACCGAGTTGAGCGGCATCGTCACCCTGCAAGGCGCCCGCCCCTTCACCATGTTCGTGGGCTTTGACGCCAACAATGACACCAACCCGGTCACCGACCGCGTCGGTCTTTCCGCTCGCAATGCATATTGGGGAGACAAGTTCAAGACGGTTGACCTGCGCCTCACACAGCACTTTAAGTTCCGTGAGAAGCAGAGGATCGATCTGGCCCTGGACGTCTTCGACGCCCTCAACCGGCCCAACGTGAACGAAGTCACCTCCGTTTACGGCACCTACGGCTTCTGCGGTGGGCAGGTTCCCGTCAGCTACAAGGACGCGACCTCGCTGCAGATTCAGACCAACCCGGGGTCGTTTTTTGGCACTTGCCCTGTGGCCGGTCCTCCGGTCCCCAACCCGAACTTTGGCGCTGCGCGCACCATGTTCAACCCGCGCCAGCTTCAGATCTCGCTCAAGTACTCCTTCTAACCCCGAGGGGAACGAGTGGCCGGCGCATTCCGCCGGCCACTCCTCTCTCCGGGCTTTCGTTTTATCCGTCGCTGCCCGTCTGATTTCGGCAGTTGGTTGAATGCGGTACAGTAGCAAACAGGCGAATCCCCAGTCCCCCCGGAGCTGCGACGTACCATCACGATGCGAACCGAGCAATACCTGGACCCCGAAATCGAAACGATGAGCCCCGCCGCCCTGCGCCAGTTGCAGGAACAGAAACTAGCCACTCAACTCGACTACCTGTTCGCCCGCTCGCCTTTCTATCAGGATAAGTTCGCTGCCGCCGGACTGCGCCGCGCCGATTTCCGCACTCTGGACGACCTGGCCCGTTTTCCCTTTACCTCCAAGGAAGAGCTGCGCGAAAGCCAGTTGGCCAGCCCGCCGCTGGGGCGGCACATGGCCGCCAACATGGTGGACGTCGTACGCCTGCACTCCTCGACCGGGACCACCGGGCGGCCCAGCTTCGTCGGCGTGACCCGCAAGGACGCGCAGTGCTGGACGAACATGACCGCGCGGTCGTTCTATACGCAGGGCATTCGCCCCTCGGATATCGTCATTCATGCCGCGGGACTGACCATGTTCGTCGGCGGCCTGCCCTCGAAGGACGCCATGGAGTTGATTGGCGCGACGTTCGTTCCCCTGGGCACCGGCGCTTCGGAAAAGGTGGTCCTCTACGCGCGCTCGCTGGGCGCCAACGCCATCCACTGCACGCCCTCTTACGCCATCTATCTCGCTGATTACATTCGCCGCGAAGCCAAGATGAACCCGCGCGATTTCGGCATCAAAAAGCTGGTCTGCGGAGCGGAACCCGGCGCGGGCATTCCTTCGATTCGCGCCAAGCTCACCGAGGAATGGGGTGCGCGCATTACCGAGGGTCTGGGCAATGCCGACATGGGCCCGATCATTTATGGGGAATGCCCGGAGCAGACCGGGATGCACTACTGCGGCCAGGAATACGTCTATACGGAAATTATCGACCCGGAAACCGGCGCGGTCCTGCCCATCGAGTCCGGCGTTTCCGGCGAACTGGTCTATACGTCGCTGGAGCGCGAATGCGTACCGCTGCTGCGCTTCCGCACCCGCGACCGCGTCTCCATCCTGGCCACCTCCTGCGCCTGCGGCCGCACCAGCTACAAGATGCGCTGCGTGGGCCGCACCGATGACATGCTCATCGTCCTGGGCGTGAACGTGTTTCCCTCGGCCGTGCGCGACATCATTTCCAGCTTTTATCCGCAGGTCACCGGCGAGATCCAGATTCTGCTGGACCAGCCCGGGCCCGGCGTGAAGCCGCCCCTGAAAGTGGTGGCCGAATGCGCCAATGGCTCGGCCGACCAGCCCGCCCTGAAAAAACAGCTGGAAGATAAGATTAAAGGCATGCTGACCGTGCCGGCCTCCGTGCAGTTGGTTCCCGCGGGCACCTTGCCGAGGTTCGAGATGAAAGGGCAGTTGATCAAGAAGCTATATGAAGGATAGAGGGAGTGCGTGTCGATATTCGCACGGGTGCACGATTATCGCCCTTGACGCCTTCCTTCTTTGGCGCTAGATTCCTTTCACTTCTTCCCGGTGCGCTTTAGACCCGGGAGCTTGGCTTTTCGATTCGTGTGCTTTTGAAAATAGTCGGCGAACATCTTTCTGGCTGGAAGCGCTGAAAACCATGCCCCTTCTGAACGCCAAGCCCGCCCCGGTGGAAATTGACCTCAAAAAGGCCGCCGTGGTCATTGTGGACATGCAAAACGCCTTCGCCACCAAGGGCGGCATGCTGGATATCGCCGGCGTGGACATCACCGGGGCGGCGCAGGTCGCCAGCACGATTCGCGGCATAGCCGAAGCCGCTCGGCGCGCCGCGATGCCCGTGGTACACCTCCAGATGGGCTACAAGCCGGACCTGAGCAACAGCGGCGGTCCCGGCTCCCCCAATTTTCACAAAGAACTGGCCATGCACCTGATGAACTGCCGGCCGGAGCTGAAGGGCAAGCTGCTCACCGAAGGCACCTGGGACTTCGAGATCGTGGACGAGCTGAAGCCCCAGCCCGAAGACATCGTCATCATCAAGACGCGCTACAGCGGTTTTCAGGGCACCACGCTCGATTCGCAGCTGCGCATGCGCGGCATCCAGTATCTCTTCATGACCGGCATCGCCACCAACGTGTGCGTGGAATCCACGCTGCGGCACGGCTATTTCCTGGATTATTGGCCGGTGCTGATCACCGACGCGGCCATGCAGGCCGGGCCGCCCGCGCTGCAGGAAGCCACGGTGTTCAACGTGGAAAGTTTCTTTGGATGGACGGTCACTTCGCAAGAATTTTTAAAAGCGGTAGGATAGGTTTTCACCCGAGGCTCCCGTGCTGACTGTTGACATCGATATCGGCGGTACACTGACGGACGGCATCTTCACCGATGGCGGAAAAATTGTCTGTGCCAAGGTGGACACGACTCCCCACGACCTGACCATTTGCCTCTTCGACTGCCTCGCGCAGGGCGCGGCGCAGTTGGGCTATACCGACGTGGATCTCTTTCTGGAAAAAGTGGAGCTGATCCGCTGGTCCACCACGATCACTTCGAACGTGCTGGCGGAGCTGCGCGGGCCGCGCATCGGTCTGCTCATCTCCCCCGGCCACGAAAAGGATATTTATTCGAAAGATGCGCGCAGCGTGGTCATGGGCCGCATTCTTTCCGAGCGCGACGTTATCGGCATTAACCCCGCTGCGTCCGACGCCGAAGTGATGAACGCGGTGCGTTCGCTGCTGGAGACGGGCGTGCGGCGCATCTGCGTTTCCTTCAAGGATGCGCACCTGAATCCGGAGATCGAAACGCGCATCAAGAAGATTGTCGGCTTGCAGTATCCCGACCATTTCCTCGGCTCCGTTCCGGTGCTGGCCGGCAGCGACATTTCCAAAAGCTCCGACGACATGACGCGCACGTACTGCGCGCTGATCAACGCCTATACCCACGGCGCGCTGGCCGCCACGCTCTTCAAGGCCGAAGACGATCTGCGCGACGCGCACAAATACGACGGCACCTTCCTCGTCAGCCACATCAACGGCGGCGTTTCCGGCATCGCCAAGACCAAAGCCATCGACACCATCGAATCCGGCCCCATCCTGGGCATCCACGGCAGCGCGCATATGGCCGCGCTCTATGGCGTGAAAGACGTGGTCGCGCTGGACGTCGGCGGCACCACCGCCAAAGTCAGCGTGCTGCGCGATTCCGCTCCGGTGCAGATCAAGCCGTCGGACTTCTTCGGCATTCCCGTGGAAATTTCGCTGCCCTATCTGCGCTCGATCGCGCTCGGCGGCGGCAGCATCGTGCGCCCCGTGGCAGGGAAGGGAACGGGGAAAGGGAAAGATTCGCCGGTTACGCTTGGTCCCGAGAGCATGGGCTCCTATCCCGGCCCGGCCTGCTATACGCTGGGCGGGGAAGAGCCGACGCTCACCGACGCGTTCGTCGCCGCCGGGCTGATCAATCCCGATTATTTTCTGGGCGGCGCAAAAGCCATCAGCAAGGACGCGGCGCGGCAGGCCATCGAGCAGCGCGTGGCGGTCCCGCTCAAGAAAACTCCCGAGGAAGTCGCCTGCGCCGTCATCGAGCGCTCCTATGAAATGGTGGCGGAAATGATCGCCGCGGCGGGCAAGGAATTGCACCAGGATTTCGCCAAGCATGCGCTCTTCGCCTACGGTGGCAACGGCGGACTGATTGCCTGCGGCGTCGCCGAAAAAGTCGGCCTGCGCGAAGTCTATTTCTTCAACCTCGGCCCGGTCTTCAGCGCGTTTGGCTCGTCCGTTTCGGACATTTCGCATCTCTATGAGCGCGCCCTGCACGTCACCGCGATTGATGACGCTGGCGTGCAGCGCGTCTTCGACGCGTTCCATGACTGCAAGGCCGAAGGCACGCGAGACTTGCTTGGCGAAGGCATCAAGCCGCAAGGCATCGAATATTCGGTGGAGCTGGAAATCTCCCGCGCGGGCAAGCCTTTGGAGACGATTGCCTGCTCGCCGCTGGCCTTCAGCAATGCCGCGGCGCTCAAAGCCGCTCTCGAAGATTCCGTGGGCGGCGCGAAGAAAGCGTTTGCCATCGGGCTGATTCGCGTGCGCATCAAGAAGCCCATGCCCAAGCCGGCGCTCGCGAAAAAACAGTCCAAGGGCGCCAGCGCTTCCGCCGCTCTCAAGGGCCAGCGCGCCGTCGCCTGGGGCAGCAAGAAGGGCGAAGCGCAGCTCTACACCTGGGAAAAGCTGGAACCGGGCAACAAGGTGGATGGCTGCGCCATTCTGGAAGGCGCCCACAGCACGTTTTTCGTTCCCGAAGGCTGGACGCTGGTGATGGACGAGCACGGCAACGCGAAACTGACCCGAAGCTAGCGAACGCGCGGACGGCGCGTCCCGCGCTTTGCGCACGAGGAGAACCATGGCGGCAGAACAGCAAAACCGAATCCGGGTCACCGAGTATCTGGACCTGGACATCGAAAAGGAAAAGTGGCACTGCAACCGCTGCGGCAAGGAACTGGGCGCCGCCCGCGAGAACTACAAGCGCTGCCTCCTGATTCACGACCGCGACCCCCGCGAGATTCATCCCCCGCTGGTTTCCGGCGAATATAATTTTTCTCCCGACCCGCTGTGGGTGCGCATCGTCGAATTTTATTGCCCCGGCTGCGGCGTGCAGATGGAAACCGAATATCTCCCGCCCGGGCATCCGCTCACCTGGGACATCGAGATTGATCTGGACAGCCTGAAGAAGCGCCTCCAGAGCGGTGAATACAAAATTCGCAAGCAGCGTCTCGAGGTCTCTGAATGAATTCCATCGATATCGATGTGGGCGGAACGTTTACCGATCTCGTTCTCAACTACAAAGGGAAAAGCCTGATCAAGAAAGTTCCCACGACGCCCTACGACCTCTCCGTGTGCTTCACGAAAGTGATCGAAGAGGGCGCCGCCGCCGTGGGCCTGAAGATGGAGGAGCTGCTGCCCGCCATCGACATGATCCGCTATTCCACCACCATCGCCCTCAACCGCCTCATCGAGAAAAAGGGGCCGCGGCTGGGGCTGATCACCACCGAAGGCCACGAGGATGTGGTGCTTATCGGGCGCGGCGCGCAATGGATTGACGGCACGCGCGTCACCGAGCGGCGCAACCTGTCCATTCAGAAAAAACCGGACCCGCTGATTCCCCGTGACCGCATCGTCGGCGTGAAGGAACGCGTGGATTCGCGCGGCCAGATCCTCCGTCCCCTCGACGAAGAAGACGTGCGCGCCAAGGTGCGTTCGCTCATCGGCAAGGGCGTGCGCGGCTTCGTCGTTTCGCTGCTCTGGGGCTTCCTCAATCCCATTCACGAAAAGCGCATCAAGGAGATCATTCGCGACGAGTACAAGGAGTTTCACATCGGCTTCCTTCCCGTCGTGCTCGGCGGGCAGGTGGTGGGCAAACTCGGCGAATACGAACGCACCCTCGCCGCGATTCTCGACGCGTATCTCCAGCGCTCCATGCAGATTGAACTGTCCGCCATGTGGGACAAGCTGCGCGACCGCGGCTACACCAAGCCCCTGCTCATGATCCAAAGCTCCGGCGGCATCGCCGAAGTCTTCCGCACCGCCGCCAGCCGCACGTTTAACAGCGGCCCGGTCTCCGGTCTCATGGGCGCGCATCACGTGGCCAAGATTCTCGGCTACAAAAACGTGGTCATGAGCGACATGGGCGGCACCAGCTTCGACGTCGGCCTGGTCGTCGAAGACAGCGTGCGCAGCTACGATTTCCGCCCCATCATCGACCGCTGGATGGTGGGCATCACCATGATCAAGACGCTCTCCATCGGCGCGGGCGGCGGCTCGATCGCGTGGCTGAATAAACTTCTGCAAAATCAGTTGCAGGTCGGCCCCAAGAGCGCCGGCTCGATGCCCGGCCCGGCATGCTTCAATCAGGGCGGCACGGAACCGACCGTCACCGACGCCGACGTGGTTCTCGGCTACCTCAATCCCGATTTTTATTATGGCGGGAAACTGAAGCTCAACCGCGAACGCTCGATTCAAGCCATCCGCGACAAGATCGCCAAGCCTCTGGGCATGGAAGTCGAGCAGGCTGCGCTGATCGTGCGCAAAATCGTCAACGGCAATATGGCCTCCGCCATCATGAAGGAAGTGCATCTGCGCGGCTACAGCCCCGAGGAGTTCATTCTCTTCGTCGGCGGCGGCGCAGGCGCTACGCACGTCGAAGGCTACATGGCCGATATTCCCAAGGCCGTCATCTTCAACTTCTCTCCCGTCTTCTGCGCTTTCGGCTCTTCCACCATGGACATCATGCACGTCTATGAGGGTTCGAAGAAAATCACGCTGCTCGAGCCCGGCACGCAGAAGATCACCAATGACTTCGCCTCCTTCAACAGCTCCGTGGACCTGCTCATCGAGCAGGCCCGCCGCGACCTCATCGCCGATGGCCTCAGTCCAGACGCCGCCGGCTTCGTCCTCGAACTGGACATGCTCTATGGCGGGCAGTTTCACGTGAAGCGCACGCTCTCCCCGCTGCTCAAGGTGAACTCCACCGAGGACATCCGCACGATTTGCGCGGCGTTCGAAAAGGAGTTCAGCGAAGCTTTCAGCCCCTACGTGGTCAATCCCGAAGGCGGCGTGTTCATCGAGAGCTTTATTCTCAAGGCCATCGTCCCCACCAAGAAAATCGAAATGCCCGTCATGCCGCTCGAAGGGCCGGATGCTTCCGCGGCGCGCAAGGGCGAACGGCCCGTGTACTGGGCGGAAACCAAGTCCTACGTGCCCACGCCGCTCTTTGCCTACGAATCGCTGCGCCCCGGAAACCTCATCGAAGGCCCAGCCATCGTCGAAGGCGAATACACCACTCTGGTCGTGCCCCCCTCCATGAAATTTTCCGTGGATCAGCGCGGCCTGGGAATTCTGGAGAAGAAGTAAGCGTAAGATTGCACGCTGCAAGGCGAGGAGAAACATGCCCATACCCACACTGGCGGAAAAACTGGCCTGGCTCAAGCCGGCCCCGCCCACGCCCCATGAAATCGAATGCGCCGCGAAGCTCGCCCAGGGCGACTACGAAATCGGCGCGCAGATCACCAACGACATCCTCGACGAGGCCATGGAAATCTTCGTGCGCTCCTCGCGCAGCTACTTCGGCGTTTCCGGCGACTCCATGGTGGCCATCTTCACCGCCGACGGCGATCTCATCAACGCCTCCTGCGGCACCTATCTGCACGCCATCATTCAGCCCATCGTCATCAAGTTCATTCGCAAATATTACGCGGAAAATCCCGGCATCTACGACGGCGACATCTGGTACACCAACGACGCGCTCTACGGCGGCATCCACAATCCCGACCAGGTCGCGCTCATCCCCGTGTTTCACGATGGCAAGCTGATCGCCTGGGCCACCGCCGCTCTGCACACTACGGAAACCGGCGCGGTCGAACCCGGCGGTATGCCCGTCAGCGCCAAATCCCGATTCGAGGAAGGGCTGAACATGCCCCCCATCAAAATCGGCGAAAATTTCAAGATCCGCAACGACTTCCTGGAAATGTATTCCGTCTATGGCCTGCGCGCACCGGCCATGTTCATCTCCGACCTGCGCGCCCGCTGCACCACCGCCGACCGCGTCCGCGTGCGCATCCTTGAACTCATCAAAAAACGCGGCGAGGATTTCGTCATCGGCCTCATGCGCAAGATGCTGGACACCGCCGAAGCCGGCGCCCGCGAGAAGGTCAAGAATCTCCCCGACGGCAAGTTCCGTTCCGTCGTTTTCAACGACGCCATTGGCTGGACCCCGGCCCTCGTGCGCGCCTGCTTCCTCACGCTCACCAAGAAAGACGGCCGCCTGGTCTTCAACTTCGAGGGCACCTCTCCCGAGAATCCCTCCTCCTACAACGTGCACACCCAGGCCGTCGTCGGGCACATCGCCAATTTCATGTACGAGTATTTCTTCCACGACCTGCCCATTTGCAGCTCCACCTTCGCTCCCATCGATTTCGAATTTCCCGAAGGCATCATCCTCAACCCCGATAAGCTCGCGGCCACCAGTTGCTGCGTCTATATCGGCATGCAGGCCCGCTGCGCCACGCACAACGCCTTCGCCAAAATGACCTTCTCGAGCGCCAGCCTCTGGCAGCAGGTGGCCGCCTCGCCGGGGAGCCAGCACACCGCGCAGATCTGCGCCGGCGTTTCCCAATGGAAGCTGGCCATCTCCGACGTGCTTTCCTTCTCCCTCAACACCCAGGGCCAGGGCGGGCGCGCCGCTACCGACGGCATGGACTCCTACGGCTTCGCCTGGTGCGCCTTCGGCCGCGCTCCCGATTCCGAGCAGGTGGAAAGCGAACTCCCGCTCTCCGTCATGCTTTCGCAGCACTGGCGCGACTCCTGCGGCCACGGCATTCACCGTGGCGGCTCCGGCGCCGTGCAGCAGTGGATGGTGCACAAAGTTCCCGACATCGTTTCCCTGTGCATGGGCAACGGCAGCAAGGTGCCGCTTGGCCAGCCCATGTTCGGCGGCTACGCCTCCTCGCCCATTCCCGGCATCAGCGTCAAGAAGACCGACCTCCTCAAGCAGATGAAGGAGGGCAATCCCGCACTGACCATGGACCACCGCGAGATTATGGAAAAAGCCACGGTGCATGGCGAATGGACCTACGAACTCATCGCCCGCACGCCCAAGGTCTATCAGGAAGGCGATCTGCTCTTTGGTTTCAGCGGCGGCGGCCCCGGCTACGGCGATCCCCTCGAACGCGACCCCGAATTCGTGATGGAAGACCTGAAGAAGTGCGTCATCTCCGATTGGACCGCGACGGAAATCTATAAAATCGCCTACGACCCCGACCGCCGCAAAGTGGACATCGAGAAAACCAATCAGCAGCGCGCGGCCGAGCGCAAATCCCGCCTGGCTCGCGGCCGATCCTATGACGCGTTCGAAAAGGACTGGAACAAGCTGTCGCCGCCGAAGGAGGCGCTGATCTATTACGGCACCTGGCCCGACGCCAAATCCACCGGACCCGTCTTCCGGCCATAGCCATGGCGGAAAGTCCCACTCCGCGGGAGATGATCAAGGGGCTGTTGCAGGGCGCGGCCCCGCCGCGGCCCCTGTTTTTGCCGCTGGTTTTTTCTCCCGGCGCGCGCGTGGAAAGCCAGCCGCTTCCCGCGTTTCTATCCAATCCCACGAAGATTTGCAGCGCGCAGCGCCAGTTGCGCGGCCCTCTGCGCACCGACGGTTTTTCCTGCTATTTCGATCCCGCGCTCGAACTGGAAGCCCTTGGCGCATCGCTCCAGTGGGGCGCGGAGAATCAGCCTCCTTCCGTTTCCTGGCCCCACGGCGCCACGCCCGGCGAGCTTCCCGATGACCTGCGCTCTCCCGAAGATGCTGTCAAGAGCGGCCGCGCCGCCATTGCCGCCGACGTGATTCGCCGCATGAATGCCATGACCCGCGACGATTCCATTCTCATGGCCGGCCTCTCCGGCCCCTTCACGCTTGCCGCGCGCCTCGCGCAGCTCGACACCGATGATGCCTGGCGCACGCAGCCTGCCCCCGAGGATGCGCTCGATCTCGCCGCCGCTCTCCTCACGCAAATGGCCCGCTCCTTCGTCGAAGCCGGCGCCAATCTTATTTTCATCCAAGAGCCGCTGCTTCCCGCTCTCACCGAGGATCTCTGCGCCTCCTGGGTCGCGGCGCTCGAACCCGCCTTCAATGTCATCCGCTTCTATCAGGCCCTCCCGGTTCTGCAACTTTCCGGCGCCGCCTCCTTCGCCGCCAATGCTGCCCTGATTTCCGCGCGCCAGTGGGACTGCCTGCTCTTTCCCCCGCTCGATGTCTCCTCCGGACAACTTTCCGGAAAAATTCCCACGGGCGCCGCGCTCGCCGCAGGCCTGCCCCTCGCCGCTTTCGAAATGGACGACGCCGCGCTGGACTCCTTCCGCTCCTCCTTCCGCCGCACCGTTTCCGATCTCCGTCCGGCCATTCTCACCACCGCGGGCGACATTCCCCCCGCCACGGACATGAAGCGCATGCTGAAGGTGCTGGAAGCAATTCCGCGCGCCTATTGAACGCAATCTTGTGTTTTACTGTTAGAGGAGAACGAAAATGACAAAAGGAAGCGGCGGTCTCTTTCAATCCTTCGAGGACATCTGGCTGCTGGACGGCGTACGCACGCCCTTCATCGATTACAACGGCCCGCTTGGACTGGTCTCGCCCATCGATCTCGGCATCAAGGCCGCCCGCGCCGTTTTCGAACGCACCGGCGTCTCTCCCTCGGACGTCGGCTCGGTCATCGCCGGCAGCGTGGCCCAGGCCAGCTTTGACGCCTACCTTCTCCCGCGCCATATCGGTCTTTATTCCGGCGTTCCCCTGGACCGTCCCGCGCATCTGGTGCAGCGCGTCTGCGGCACGGGCATCGAAGCCATCAGCCAGGCCGCCGACGCCATCACCCTGAAGAAAATCGATCTAGGACTCTGCGTCGGCGCCGAATCCATGAGCCGCAACCCCATCGCCGCCTATACCCATCGCGGCGGCTTCCGCCTGGGCCAGGTGGAATTCAAGGATTTCCTCTGGGAAGCGCTGATGGACACCGCTCCGGGCCTGACCATGGGCGGCACCGCCGAAAAAGCCGCCATCAAATATAAAATCTCCCGCGAAGAGGCCGACCGCTTCGCCGAGCGTAGCTTTAACCGCGCCCTCGCCGCACAGAAGGCCTCCTTCTTCGCCGGCGAAATCGTTCCCGTCATTTCCGAACAATTCCTACTCGAGGGCTATCACACGCGCGGCATTCGCATCCCCCGCGGCATGGAGGCGCTTTCCGCCGATAGCCACGTCCGCCCCTCGCCCTTCGAGGTGCTCGCCAAAATTCCTCCCGCCTTCGGCGGCGTGCAGACCGGCGGCAACAGCTCGGCCATCGTCGACGGCGCTTCCGCCGCCCTCGTCGCTTCTGGCGCGTATGCCAAATCCCGCAGCGCCAAGCCCCTCGCCCGCGTCGCCGCCGTCGCCGTCGTCGGCGTTCCCCCGGAAATCATGGCCATCGGCCCCGCTCCGGCCATTCGCAAAGTTCTCGAAGGCGCGGGCATGGCTCTCGACAAGATCGACCGCTTCGAAATCAACGAAGCCTTCGCCGCGCAGGTCATGAGCGTCGAGCGCGAACTCGGTCTTGATCCCGAAAAACTCAACGTCAACGGCGGCGCCATCGCCATCGGCCATCCCCTCGCCGCCACTGGCATCCGCCTCGCCGTCACCGTCTCCCGCGAACTCCAGCGCAAGAATCTGCGCTACGGCATCGCCTCCGCCTGCATCGGCGGCGGGCAGGGCATCGCCATGCTCCTGGAAAATCCGAGTTAGAAGTTAAAAGAGAGGGCAGGGAAGAGAGCCGCATGCTGACCATCCGCAAGGAAATCCTGATCGAATGGGGCGATTGCGACCCCGAAGGCATCGTCTATTTCCCGCGCTATTTTGAATATTTCGATGCCTGCACGTTCCGCCTGTTCACTTCCGTCGGCCTCAGCAAGCCGGAAATGATGAAGCGCTACGGCATCGCCGGCATTCCCATGGTCAGCATCAACGCGCAATTCTTCGTTCCCAGCGCCTACACCGAAACCGTCGTCGCGGAAACTTCCATCTCCGAATGGGGCACCAGCAGCTTCACCGTTCATCACCGCCTGCTTCGCGGCGACGTCCTCGCCGTCGAAGTTTTCGAAAAGCGCGTCTGGGTCGTCCGCCCCGAAGACGGCTCCCAGCGCCTCAAAGGCGCTCCCATCCCCCAGGAAGTCAAAGACAAACTCTCCTGATTTCACTCACCGGTATCTCGGCGGATTCACCGACTGATCCATCCCCATGCACTTCGCCGTTCGGCTCACCAGATTCACGCTGATCAATCTCGGCCCCGTCGCCGCCAGCGCCTCGTTGATCGCCCCTTCCAACTCCTCCGGCCGGTCCACTTCCCGCGCCTCCATCCCGTACCCCTGCGCAATCTTCACCATGTCGATTCCCGGCAGGTCCATTCCATGCACGTTGCGCCCCACCTGCGTGAAATCGCAAAATCCTTTCAGCGCCGAATAGTCCCCGTTGCGCAGCACGATGAAAATCACCGGCGCTTTGTACTGCACCGCGTCCCACAGCGCCTGCACCGAATACTGGATCGAGCCGTCGCCCACCGGGCAAATCACCCGCCGCTCCGGCAGCGCCAGTTGCAAGCCCACCGCCGCTGGCAGCCCGAATCCCAGCACGCCGTTGCGCACCGAATAAAACGCTCCCGGCACATCCCGCCGCAAATAGCGGTCCAGGTCGCCCTTCGACGACGGACACTCCTCGGCGATCACCGCGTCGCGCGGCAAGATGCGGTCCAGCACGCTGAAGAGATACGCCGTCGTGATGGGATACTCCGCCTTCGGTGCTTCCGGCAATTGCGCTGCGCTCCCCGCGCGCCGCTCCCGTTTCTTCGTGTTCGTACGCAACTGCCGCATCGCCGCCGCGAGATTCCCCACGATGCTGCTTCCCGCCAGCGCCGCCACCGCATCCGCCTGCGAATTCGTAATCTGAAACAGCTTCGTTCCCGGCAGGATCGTCGGCCCCGGCACGTACGCGTAATACAAAAACACCGGCGCGCCCAGCACCACCACCGTGTCGTACTCGCTCAACTGCTCCGCCAGCGGCTTCTGCGCCGGCAGCAGCCCGCCGCGGAAGAGCCGGTGCGTCCGCGGAAACGTCCAGCGCGTCGCGATCGGCTCCTGGTACACGTCCGCTTCCAGATGCTCCGCCAGCGCCAGCATCTCGTCCCATCCGCCGTCCTCTTCAATCTCCGCTCCCGCCACCAGCGCCAGCTTCTTGCTTCCGTCCACCGCCTTGGCCACCGCGTCCAGCGCCGCCGGGTCCGCCTGCACCGAATGAGAGACCGCGCGCACTTCGATCGGCTCGCACTCGTGCGTCCAGTCGTCCATCGGTATCGAAATAAACACCGGCCCCATTGGCGGCTGCATCGCCAGATAAAAGCCCCGCGCAATCGCCGCCGGCACGTCCTCCGCGCGCACCGGCTCGCACGCCCATTTCACGTACGGCTTCACCACCTCCACCGCGCGGCTCACCAGGAATGGCTCCTTCAGGATTTGCCGCCGGTCCTGCTGCCCCGTGGTCACCACCAGCGGCGCGTGCGAATAATGCGCGTCAATCAGCGCGGAAAGCCCGTTGCCCGCGCTGGCGATGGAATGCAGGTTCACGAACGCCGCGCGGTTGCGCGCCATCGCGTAGCCCAGCCCCATCCCCGCCGCGCAGCGCTCATGCAGCCCCAGCACGTACTGGAAATCCGCGGGCATGTCCCGCAAAAACGGCAGCTCCGTCGACCCCGGATTGCCGAAGATCACCTTCATGTCCAGCTCGCGCAAAAGTTGGTAAGTCACTTCCCGGACTGTGGCCACGCGTTCGCTCCGCACCGAAGATTCCGCTGCTTTCTCCTGCCATACTACTCGATTCCGCCGCCCCGCGAAACGCCCGCAACGCGCTGCACGCCGCGCCGTTTCCCGTACGTTTCGTTAATCGCCCTTCTATTTTGCTGTCCATTTCACTTGTAACGGTCGGCCAACACCCATGGGAATGCATTGGTGTTCAAGCACTTCAAATTGTCCATGTCGCGTCAATGCCTTCTGTGGGTCACTGACCAGAAACTGGCCCAAAACCCGCTCTAATTCTGCGTGCCTGCTAGCTTCTTGGGGCAGCGCGGGATGCGTGCCGATGTCGGTCCTTCCAGGCTGGAAGGCCAATTCCCACCTTCGCCATATATTCCAATCCTCCATTGCTAACTGAAAGATTTCTGGATTGAGAGGCGTCAACCAGAATAGCTCTGAGTAGTTATCCTCAGTTTCGTCGAAAATGCATTCATAGAAATGTGGCGCACCTTGATAATTCGCAATGCCTTTGCGCGGACCATCGTAATAGTCCGTTACGGTAAAGACGCATTCATATCCAGGCTTCAATTCCTCGGGTCTCATGTTTTGAGGTTGCTCCACGTCCGGTTATAGGGCTCTTATAACACATCCGTTCACGAAATCCTGATAAGTGGTTAAGGTACACGCTAATTCAAAGTCAAAACTTCCCGCCCCCTTGAATCCCCCTTCCGCACGGTGATATTGTTTCCCTTCCTCTCGAAGGCAGCCCGTCTCTTCCGCCTCGAACCGGGAATCTTTTAACGTATATTGATGGAAATTTGATGAGCCCATTTCATTTCTACGACCAGCGCCTCGAAACCCTCCCCCGCGAGCAGTTGCGCGCCCTGCAAACCGAACGCCTCGGCCGTTTGCTCCAGGAAATGTCCGCCAACCGCTTCTATGCCGCGAAATTCGCCGCCGCGGGCCTCCGCCGCGAAGAGATCCGCACGCTCGACGACCTGCAAAAAATTCCCTTCACTACCAAGAGCGATCTCGTCGCCGACCAGGCCGCCGCTCCTCCCTACGGCTCTCTGCTCAGCTACCCGCTCGCCAGCTACACCCATCTTCACCAGACCTCCGGCACGACCGGCCGCCCGCTGCTCTGGCTGGACACCAGGGAAGACTGGACCGATTCCTGGCTGCGCTGCTGGAGCTTCGTCTATCGCGCCGCCGGCGTCACCGAGGACGACATCATCTTTTTCGCCTACTCCTTCGGCCCCTACGTCAGCCACTGGGCGGCCATCGATGGCGCGCGCCACATGGGCGCTCTCACCATCGCCGGCGGCGGCCTCAGCTCCGAGCAGCGCCTCCGCGCCATCCTCGACCGCCGCTGCACCGTGCTCCTCTGCACGCCCACCTACGCCCTGCATCTTCTCGAAGTCGCCCGCCGCGAATCCATCGACCTGCGCTCCTCCGCCATTCGCGTCACCATCCACGCCGGCGAACCCGGCGCCAGCGTTCCCAACGTCAAGCACGCCATCGAGGACGGCTGGGGCGCGCACTGCTACGATCACGCTGGCTCCACCGAAGTCGGCGCGTGGGGCTTCGGCTGCGAAGCCCGCACCGGCGCCATGCACCTCAACGAAACCGATTTCTTTTTTGAAGTGATTGATCCGGCCACGCTGCGTCCCGCCGCCGAAGGCCAGCGCGGCGAACTGGTCATCACCACGCTCGCCCGCCGCGGCATGCCCGTCCTGCGCTATCGCACCGGCGACCTCGTCGAACTGGCCGCCGCGCCCTGCCCCTGCGGCCGCACCCTCGCGCGCATCCAGGGCGGCGTCATCGGCCGCGCCGACGACATGCTCATTGTCCGCGGCACCAATCTCTATCCCAGCGCCATCGACAATCTCGTCCGCAGCCTGCCCTTCATCCTCGAATATGAAGTGGAAATCCGCCGCGTCTCCGGCATGGACGACCTGCGCTTTCGCATCGAAGCCGCCGTCTCCTCCGGCGACCCCGCGCAATCCCTCATCGAAGCCTTCCGCGCCCAGTTCAATATCCGCGTCGGCGTCGACTGCGTCCCCGCCGGCTCGCTCCCCCGCTACGAAGCCAAAGCTAAACGCTTCAAACGCATCGCCGGCTAAATTCTCCCCGCCTTCATCTCCCCCACAATGTGCTCCGCCTGCCGCAGCGCCAGCGCCACGATCGTCAGCGTCGGATTCGCCGACCCCGGCGTCGTCAGCACGCTCCCATCCGAAATATAGAGGTTGGCCACGTCGTGCGTCCGCCCCCACGCGTTGGTCACGCCGTCTTCCGGCTTCTCGCTCATCCGCGCCGAGCAGGTGTTGTGCGTCGCCGGCGGCAGCGGCCCCAACACCGTCTTCTTCGCTCCTACCGCCTCGAACACCTTGGTCATCTGCCCCTGCGCATGCTTGCGCAGCGCCTGATCATTGGCATGTTCATCCACGTGCACGTTCGGCGCGGGCAGCCCATGCGCGTCCTTCACCTCGCGGTTCAGCGTCACGCGATTCTCCGCCCGTGGCATGTCCTCCCCGTTGATCAGCATCCCCGCCATGTTGCGGTAATTGTCCAGCATCCACGCAAAGTCCCGCCCCCAGCCGTACGGCAGCCCCACCAGCGGCAGCGTCGGCAAATCCAAAGTCACCAGCTCCATCCGGTAGCCGCCCACGAACCCGCGCTTGGGATCATTCAACACTTCATCCTCGATCACTCCTCCCAGCGTCACTCCGCGCCACGAATAGACAGGCTTTTCGAAAAATCCCCACACGAACCCGTTGATCTGGTGGCAATAGTTCCGCCCCACCTGGTCCGACGAATTCGCCAGCCCCTTCGGAAACTTGGCCGATTCCGAAAGCAGCAGCAGCCGCGGCGTCTCGATCCCGTTTCCCGCCACGCACACAATCCGCGCCTTCTGCCTCTGCTCCGCGCCCTGCGCGTCGCGGTAGACCACCGCGTTCACCTTTCCATCCTCCCCGTGCTCGATCCGCGAGGCCATGCACTCGCTGCGCAAATCCAGCTTTCCCGTCCGCTCCGCCCGCGGAATGTCCGTATAGAGCGTGCTCCATTTCGCGCCCATCTTGCACCCTTGCACGCAAAACCCCTGCTGGATGCAAAATCCCCGCCCGTCGCGCGTCCGCGAATTGATCGCCAAATGCCCCGTGTGCACCTTCTTGTAGCCCAGCTTCTTCGCCCCTGCGTACATCACCTTGAAATTATTCGACGCCGGCATCCCCGGAATCCCGTTCCGCCGCGTCACTCCCATCTTCTTTTCCGCCATCTCGTAATATTTCAGCAGCTCCTCGTGGGAAACCGGCCAGTCAATCAGCGACGTCCCCGCGATGCTTCCGTAAGTGCTCTTTGCCTTCATCTCCCACGGCTCGAGGCGCGGACACGCTGCGGTCCAGTGCACCGTCGTCCCGCCCACCGTCTTGCAGTGCCACGCCGGCATGTTCGGTGAACTTTTGGCCACGTCCCAGCTTCCGCTCTGCGTTCGCCGGTCCAGCCACGTCAGTTGCCCGAAGGCTTCTCCCGGCACCTGCGAAAACGTCGCCGTGGACTGCCTTTTCCCGGCCTCCAGCAACACCACGGGAATCCCCTGCCGCGTCAGCTCGTACGCCAGCGTCCCTCCGCCGGCTCCCGATCCGATAATCACTACCGCGCTTGCGTCGTTCTGCTCTATGCGGGCCATGGTCATCCTCTCCTCTTATCTCTGCCCCGGCATTGGACCGCTGTCCTCCGCCGGCACTTCGGGCAACCACCGCAAATCGTTGAACCCGCGGTACAAATACCCGCCCTTCGAAAACGCCTCGCCCTCATACCCGAAATACGCATACGCAATCGGGCTGGCATACAGCGTCAGCAGCGTCTTCACCCGCATCGTCTGGAAAAACGCCCCGCTCTCGATCTTCTTCAGCGCCTCCACGCGCTCGCTCTCCGGCTTCCCCGCGAACTCCGTCCCCAGCCCCGCCGCGCCTTCCTTCAGCATCTTGCGCAGCCCCTCGTCCTTCGCCGCCTCGCCGTCCACCGCCTGAATCACCAGCGCATACGCCGCATCCTCCAGCTTGTCGTGCGGCGCAATCGTCCGCGTCATGGCCGCAAGCGTGGCCCCTTCCGCGCTCGTCAGCGCGGAAAGATCCACCGCCCACGCCCGCCCTCCCGCAATCAGCGCCAGCGGACTTCCCGCCACCACCAGCCCCGTCAGCATCCCCGTCGCCGTCTTCAGCATCTCCCGGCGGTCCAGCTTCACCAGCGTATCCATAACTCTTCCTCCTTCACCGCGCCCCAGCCTAAACCAATGCGCCCCAACAGGGAACACCATATTCTTCCCCGCGTCCGAATATCGTCCCTCCTTTTTCCCTCCAAGTACAGGTAACCCGCCGTGTAACGCTCCTGCACGTAGCATTTGACCAATGCCGCCCCTTCTGCGAATCTGACCCTGAACAATCCACCATGTCGGACCTTCTTCATCTTTACTATCCGTGGGGATATATCTTCCAGATCCTCGCCATCGTCCATTTCTATCGCCGCCGCCCCGAATACTATTGGTTCTGGATCATCCTCATGGGCGGCATTCTCGGCGCCGCCGCCTATTTCGTCGTCGAGGTTCTTCCCGACGCCACGCTCCTCCGCGATGTTTTTCAGGGCTTTGGCCGCCGCTCGCGCATCGCCTCCCTCGAAGCCGTCATCCTCGATAATCCCTCGGCAGGGAACTACGAAGAACTCGGCGAACTCTGCCTGGACCAGAAGCAGTACGCCCGCGCACGCGACGCCTTCGACCGCGCCATCGCCGCCCGCTCCGATTCCCCTCACGCCTTCTACCGCCGCGCCCTCTGCGCCCTGGCCCTCGGCGACCTTCCCGCCGCCATTCCCGATCTCGAACACGCCGTACGCTCCGATTTCAAGCTCGACTATTACCGCGCCGCCGGCCTCCTCGCCGACGCCTACGCCCGCACCGGCCGCCAAGACCTGGCCGCTCCGCTCTTCGCCGAAGTCACCAAAATTTCCACCACTCCCGAAACCCTCTACAATTTCGCCTGCTTCCTGCACTCCACCGGCCGCCCCGAAGAGTCCCGCGAATGGCTCGGCAAACTCCTGCACAAAAAGCGCACCCTCCCCCGTTACATGCGCCGCATCGAACGCCCCTGGTTCCGCAAAGGCAAATCCCTCCTCAAGCAGCTCGCCTCCGCCTGATTTCTCCCCCTCGTTCGTCCCTCTGGAAGCCCAGGCCACCCCCGTGCCATACTCAACCCGCGCCCAGCCTTTTCCATCTCGCCGGGCGCACACCGGGCCTCTTTTACTTTGGTCGCGCGCATATGCCCATACTCCACGAGCCCGATCCCACGCAATCCCCGCAAGAAAATGGCCTGACTGCGCAGCAGGCCGCCGAACTCCTCATCCAATTTGGCCCCAACGACCCCAGCCCGCATGTCCAGCGCGGCGAATTCCTCGAATTCCTCCGCCTCTTCTTCAACCCCCTCGTCATCATCCTGCTCATCGCCAGCGCCGTCGCCGCCTTCCTCGGCGAACTCGTCAACGCCGGCCTCATCACCGGAATTGTCCTCGTCAGTGCCGCCATCAATTTTATTCAGACCTACCGCTCCAAACGCGCCATCGCGATGCTCCGCGCCAGCGTCGCTCCCACCGCCACCGCCCTCCGCGACGGCTCCTGGCGGGAAATCCCTCGCAGTGAAATCGTTCCCGGCGACCTCGTGCGCCTCTCCGCCGGCGACCTCGTTCCCGCCGACTCCCGCATCGTTCTCGCCCGCGACCTCTTCGTTCAGCAAGCCGCCCTCACCGGCGAATCCATGCCCGTGGACAAGGAAGTTCTCCCGCAGCCCAGCGACATCTCCGCTGGTCCCGCCTCCGCCGACCTCGTCTTCCTGGGCACCTCCATCGTCAGCGGCACCGCCCTCGCCCGCGTCCTCCTCACCGGCCCGCGCACCGCCTTCGGCGCCATCGTCGAGCGCCTGGCCATGCGCCCCGAAGAGACCGAATTCGAACGCGGCCTGCGCCTCTTCGGCCTGCTCATCATGCGCACCGTCTTTTTTCTCGTTCTCTTCATCCTCGTCCTGCGCGTAGCCCTCCACAAAGACGCCCTCGAATCCCTCCTTTTCGCCGTGGCTCTCGCCGTCGGCCTCACTCCCGAATTTCTTCCCATGATCACTTCCGTCACCCTGGCCCGCGGTGCCGTGCGCATGGCCCAGGTCAAAGTCATCGTTAAGCACCTCTCCGCCATCCAGAATCTCGGCAGCATCGACGTCCTCTGCAGCGACAAAACCGGCACGCTCACCCGCGGCGAAATGACTCTCGAAAAATCGCTCGACGCCGCGGGCCAGCCCGCCGAGCGCCCCCTCCTCCTCGCCTGGCTCAACAGCAAATTCGAAACCGGCATTCGCAGCCCTCTCGACGCCACCATCCTTCTCTCCCCGGTCTCTCACGCCGAGGACTATTCCAAACGCGACGAAATCCCCTTCGATTTCGAACGCCGCCGCCTTTCCATTGCCGTCGACCAGAAATCCGCCGCCGTTTCCCGCTCCCTGCTCATTACCAAGGGCGCCCCCGAAGGCATCCTGCCCCTGTGCGTCTCCTGCGAATCCGCCGGCCAGTCCGCGCCCATGGACGCCGCCGCCCGCGAGCGTTCCGCGCAGTTCTACGAGTCCCTCTGCGCCGACGGCTACCGCGTTCTCGCCATTGCCTGGCGCGAAATCGACCCCACCGCCCCCCTCACCGTCCAGGACGAAAGGGAACTGACCCTCGCCGGTTTCCTGGCCTTCTCCGACCCGCTCCGCGAAGACGCCGCCGAAGCTTTTCAGTCTCTCTCGCGCGATGGTGTTCAGTTGAAAATCCTCACCGGCGATAACGGACTTGTCGCCCGCCACATCTGCAAACAACTGGGCATCCCCGATCCTCCCACCGTGCTCGGCGACGAACTCGAACGCACCAGCGACGCCGCCCTCGGCCACCTCGCCGAGCAGACCATGCTCTTTGCCCGCATCTCCCCCATGCAGAAGCACCGCATCATCCTGGCCCTCCAGCACCGCTCCCATGTCGCCGGCTATATCGGCGACGGCATCAACGACGCTCCCTCCCTCCATGCCGCCGACGTGGGCATCTCCGTCTCCACCGCCGTGGACATCGCCCGCGACGCCGCCGACATCATCCTTGTCGAGCCCGGCTTGAGCGTCCTCCACCGCGGCATCCTTGAAGGCCGCAAAGCCTCCGCCAACGTCCTCAAATATCTCCTCATGGGCACCAGCTCCAATTTCGGCAACATGTTCAGCATGGCCGCCGCTTCGCTCTTTCTCCCCTTCCTCCCCATGCTTCCGTTTCAGATCTTGCTCAATAATTTCCTCTACGACCTCGCCCAGGTCACCATCCCCACCGACAACGTCGAGGACGTCCAGCTCCGCTCCCCCCAGCGCTGGGACCTCCGCCTCATCCGCAACTTCATGCTCTTCATCGGCCCCGTCAGCTCCCTCTATGACTTCCTCACCTTCTACGTCCTCCTCGCCGTCTTCCATGCCGGCGAAACCCTTTTCCATACCGGCTGGTTCGTCGAGTCCCTCGCCACCCAGACCCTCGTCCTCTTCGTCATCCGCACCATGGGCAACCCCCTCCGCAGCCGCCCCAGCTCCCCGCTGATCTTCACCACCCTCTTCATCGTTCTCATCGCCGTTGTCCTCCCGTTCTCCCCGCTCGCCCACACCCTCGGCCTCACTCCGCTCCCCGCGGCATTCTTTACTTTCCTCGTCATCGCCACCCTCACCTATCTCGCCCTCGTCGAACTCGTCAAACGCCGCCTCTTCGCCGCGCACGCCCGCTGAATCTGTATAATCAGTCGTATAAAAATAGCGGTTGTCATCCTGAGCGCAGCGAAGGATCCCAACTGTCGATGGTTGCACAGCGTAAGAATGTGCTGCTTCCTCCTTCTACCCATTTCCCGTACAATCCCCCCATGAATCCCCTCGAAACTCTCGGCCTGGTCCTCGGCTCCGGCTTCTCCTCCGGCCTCAATCTTTACGCCACCGTCGCCACCCTCGGCCTCCTCAACCGCTTCGGCGTCATCCAACTCCCCGCCTCCCTCCGCGTTCTCTCGCACCCCGCCGTTCTCGCCCTGGCCGTCGCTCTCTACGTCGTCGAATTCTTCGCCGACAAAATTCCCTGGCTCGACTCCCTCTGGGATTCCATCCACACATTCATCCGCCCGCCCGCAGCAGCTCTGCTCGCTTTCGGCGCTCTCGGCTCCGCCGCCCCGCACTGGCACTGGGCTGCCGCTCTTCTCGCGGGAGGCGTCGCCCTCACCGCTCACGGCACCAAAGCCACCACCCGCGCCGCCGTCAACGCCAGCCCCGAGCCCTTCTCCAACTGGGCCCTCAGCTTCGGCGAAGACCTCCTCGCCGTCTGGCTCTCCTGGCTCGCCTCCGCTCATCCTCTCGTTACCGCCGCCGTCGTCGCCGCCCTCCTCGTCCTGTGCATCTACCTCCTCATCCACCTCTTCCGCTTCCTTCGCCGCGGCCTCTCCCTCCTCTTCTCCGCCAACTGATCTTCGCCGGCCTTCCCAAACGCAAAACGGGCGGGTACGCTCCATCCGCGCACCCGCCCGTAAGTTTGTTCTTCGCGTGATCCTCTACTTCAAATATTTCCCCAGCCAGCCCAGAAACTCCCCATACCAGAACCGGCTGTTCTGCGGCTTCAAAATCCAATGCCCCTCATCCGGAAACACAATCAGCCGCGACGGCACCTCCTGCCTCTGCAGCGCCGAAAATAGTTCCAGGCTCTGCGTATACGGCACGCGGTAATCCATCTCCCCCGCAATCAGCAGCATCGGCGTCTTGTATTTTCCCAGCTCCCCTGCATACGCCACCGGCGCCCATTTCTTGTACCCCTCCGGATTTCCCCACGGCGTCCCCTGCATGTCGTGTTCCTCGAACCACAGCTCCTCCGTCGCGTACATGGACACCTTGTCGTACACGCCCGCATGCGAAATGATCGCCTTGAACCTCCCCGTGTGCGTTGCGATCCAGTCCGCCATGTATCCGCCGTACGACCCGCCCGCCGCCGCCATCTTCGTCCCGTCCAGGAACGCATATTTCGCCAGCGCCGCGTCCACTCCCTTCATCACGTCCTCGTACGCCTTCCCGCCCCAGTCTCCCGTAATCTCGTCCGTGAACTTCTGTCCGTATCCCGTCGAGCCTCGCCGGTTGATCATCAGCGTCACGTATCCCGCCGCCGAAAATACCTGCGCGTTCCACCGGTAGCCCCACGAATTCGTCCACATCGTCTGCGGCCCGCCGTGCAGCAGCACCAGCACCGGATATTTCTTCCCCGCGTCGAAATTCGGCGGACGAATCATCATCGCCTGCACCTTCGTCCCGCCCGCCCCGTCGAACCAGAACGTCTCCGGCGCGTTCATCTCCAGCATGGCTAGCACCGCCGCATTCTGCTGCGTCAGTTGCCGCACCCCGCTCCCGTCGCTCGCTGCCGCTGAAAAGACTTCCGCCGGCGCCGTCAGGCTCGACCGCGTGAACACCAGCGTCTTCCCGTCCTTGCTCACCTCCAGCCCCGAATTGAATCCTTCCCCGATAATCTTCTTCGGCTCCGCTCCCGCCTTCGCCTCCAGCGTATACACCGGATTCAGCGTCTCGTTTTCCGCCGTGAAATAAATCGTCTTCGAATCCGCCGACCAGTTCAGCTCATCCGCGCTGCGGTCGAACTTCGCCGCCAGTTGCGTGTGCGTCCCGCTCTTCCGGTCATACAGCATCACCCGCCACAAGTCCGCTTCGTACCCCGCCGTCTTCTGCGAGTGGTACGCAATCCACTGCCCGTCCGGCGAATACGCCGGCTCGCCGTCGAACCCCGCGCTCGTCGTGATCCTCTTCGCCTCTCCTCCGGCCACCGCCACGGTGAATAAATCCCCGTTTGTGCTGGCCGCCTCCATCTTGTCCGTCACCGCCACGAAGCAAATCTCCTTGCTGTCCGGCGAAAACGCGATGTCCTCCGGCCCGCTCCTCTGGTCCGGCGGCACGTCGTAGTTCGCTCCCGCCGTAATGTCCCGCGCCTCTCCCGTCCCGTCCGCCGCGGTCACAAACAGATGCTCGCGCTTTCCGTCCTTCCACGCCGTCCAGTGCCGGTACAGCAGCCCGTCCGCCACGTGCGCCTTCACCTTGCTCTTCTCCCGCGCCTCGTCCCGCGCGCTGTTGCACGCGTCATCCTTGCAGTCCGCATACACCGCCGACGTGAACGCGATCGTCTTTCCGTCCGGCGACCACTTCACCATGTCCGTCTCCGTCGAAATCTTCGTCAACTGCCGCGCCTCTCCTCCCTCCATCGACAGCAGATAAATCTGCGCGCTCCCTCCTCGCCCCGAAATAAACGCAATCGTCTTCCCATCCGGCGAAATCGCCGGCGACGAATCCTTCCCGCTCCTCGTCAACTGCATCGCCGCTCCGCCCGCCGCCGGCACGATCCAGATATTCCGGTTGCTCCGGTTGGCCTCCATATCCGGCGTGGCCACCGAATACGCCACCCACTTCCCATCTGGCGAAATCGCCGGCTCTCCCACTCTCTGCATCTTCATCAAATCCTCAAACCCAATCGCGTGCTTCGCCCCCGCCGCTGGCGCCTGTGCCCGCGTTTCCGCGCTCAAACCCAGCGCCAGCAGCGCGCCGCCGATTGCCACCGTTATTTGCCTCATGTTCAGCATTGTCTCACTCCTCTCCGAATTGGTTCTTTCTCACTCTGGCGGCGGCTATTATGGCACACCGTCTCTTCACCGGATTCAGGCTGGGCGCACGTCCGCGTTGCAATTGGAATAAATAGGAAATGGATGCCATGTGCCGCCTTCATTCGAATGATGTGGGCCATCGGCCTGTCATGCGCCCTGCGACGCCAGCATCATTGCACGTTCCCCCATCGCTGCCAAGCATCCAAACAATCCCGCGTTGCTATTTTGGAAGAGGCACGCCCACTGCCCAAATGTAGCCGTCCATGTCCGCCACCATGACTTCTCGCCAGCCGTGCGGAAAATCTGTAGCGGTCTTCAGAATCGTCGCGCCTGCGTTCTTCGCACGTTTCTCCAGCAGGTCCGGATCCACGCCCAGCACCCGCAGCTCGGCCCCTGTTCCTCGCAGACCCGGTTGGCACAACCGGGCGTACAAGGGGTGGTGATCGTAAGCGTGATCGGCATGCAGCATGAACTCGAGTCCGGCGAAATGCAGTGCCGCAAAGTTGGGATCGGAGTAGTGCACCGCCGCTCCGAGCACCTCCGTGTAGAAGGGAAGTGCCCGCGCGATCTCCCGCACTATTAGATTTACCGTAAATTTTGGCAGCGATCTCCCGTAGTCATCCGCCGCCATCCAGGGCTCATCCGTCCGTTTTTTGGTCATCGCCGTCACCCTCTCGCCCGTTTACGTGACTTTCCGATCTTACGCCCCGCCCCTCCCCCGCACTACCACCCAATTCACCAGCGCCACCGCCATCGTTCCCGCCACCACAAAAAACTCCGCCCTCGTCATCCCCAGCAGCAGCACTCCCGTGAACGCCACGCTTCCTCCCGCGAAAAAATACAGCCACGGCAGCCGGAATCCCGCTCCCGCTGGATCCCTCCTCCGCAGCACCACCACCGCCACCGCCATCGCCCCGTAAATCCCCAGCCGCGTCACCGCCGAAAGCACCGCGTTCCATTCGAATGTCCCCAGCGCCGCGAACCCAAACAGCGCCGCCGCATACACCCAGATCGAGACATACGGCGTTCGAAACTTTTCATGCACCGCCGCCAGGAACTTCGGGAAATCTCCCTGCTTCCCCAGCGCATACGTAATCCGCGGCGCATGCAGCAGATTCGCGCTCAAATACCCATACGTCGAAACCATCGCCGCCAGCCCCATCGTCGCCGCGCCCGCCGGCCCCAGGAAAATCCTCGCCGCGTCTCCCAGCGGCCTCGCCGATCCCGCCGCCCCCGGCAGCGTCAGGATCACCACGTACTGCACCGCCGTGTAAATCACCGCCACCACAACCAGCGCCCCCAGCAGCGCCACCGGCGTGTCCCTCTTCGGATTCTTCGTCTCTCCTCCCACGAACAGCGCCCCTTCGAATCCCCCGTACGCATAAACCATCAGCAGGATGCTGTCCATCCATCCGCCCGGTTTCACCTCCGGATACGCCATCGCCACACGTAACTCCGGCCGGCTCACCAGCGCCACGATTCCCGCCGCCACGAAGAGCGCCAGGATCCCCGTCTTCACCAGCGTGAACACATTGCTCACCCGGTTCCCCTGCTTCACTCCCAGGTAATTCACCAGCGCCAATTGCCCGATCAGCAGCCCCAGCACCCCCAGCCTTCCCCATTTCGTTCCCAACGCCGGAAAAAATTGCGCCGCGTAAATCACAAACAGATTCGCTGCCGCCGCCGGCGCCGCAATCCTTGTCACCCATGTCAGCCACGCAATCGCCAGCCCCGTGAATCGTCCGAACGCGTCCCGCGCATACAGATAGATTCCCCCCGTCTCCTCATACCGCGACGAAACCTCTGCGATGCACCCCGCGATCAGCAGGATCGCCCCTCCCGACGCCAGGCACGCCATCGGACTGTATCCGCCCAGCCGCTCCGCCATCTTCGACGGCAACCCAAATATCCCCGCCCCGATGATCGAATTCACCATCAGCGCCGTCAAACTCCCCCGCCCAATCGTCCTCACCAGCCCCGTCTCTTTTTCGCCCACCCCGCTCCCCCGCTTTTTCCTTCTTTTGTCGCGCCAGGCTCTTGCCTGGCATCTTTCTTGCATTGCTCTGCCCGCCTCTTGCCAACTCCTCTTCTCCTAAATCCGTGCCAGCCTACCACATCCCTGCCATCCGGGTGCGCGCACCCGGCGCACATTTCGAATCACCGTCCACGCGTCCACGCTCCGATATTTTCTTCTGCTCCTCTTTGCTCTCCGCGAACTCCGCTCCTCGGCATTTTCTCCGAATCCTTCCGTGGGTGCCGCATCCCTTCACGTTTTTTGGGAAGGGTGCGGGTTTTTCTTTCCCAGGCCAGGCGTCCAATGCGCCGGTTCAGCCCGCCCCTCAACTCTGCTACAATGGCCCTTCGGACACCGCATGACCACCCACTCCGCCCTCTTCCCCCGCAGCTTCAAAAAAGACTACCCCGTCGCGGTCCGCGCCGAAGGCTGCTGGATCCACGACTCCATCGGCAAAAAATATCTCGACGCCGCGGGGCAAGCCGCCGTCGTCAATATCGGTCACGGCGTCCCCGAAATCGGCCGCGCCATGGCCGAGCAGTCCTCCCGCATCGCCTTCGCCCACACCTCCCAATTTCACACCGACGTCGCCGAGCGCCTCGCCGCACGCCTTCTCGCTCTTGCCCCGCCCTCCTTCCGCAATGGCGGCCGCGTCTATCTCACCTCCGGCGGCTCCGAATCCGCCGAGACCGCCATCAAGCTTGCCCGCCAATTCCATCTCGAACGCGGCAGCTCCGCCCGCTTCCGCATCCTCTCCCGCCGCCAGAGCTATCACGGCAGCACCCTCGGCGCCATGTCTCTCTCCGGCAACGTCGGCCGCCGCGTCCCCTATCTTCCGCTGCTCCCCGAATGGGGCCATATCGCTCCCTGTTTCTGCTCCCGTTGCCCCTTCGATATGCGCTATCCCGGCTGCAATCTCGCCTGCGCCGATGACCTCGAATCCCATCTCCGCGAAAACGACGCCCGTGACGCCGCCGCCTTCATCTTCGAACCCGTCGTTGGCGCCACTCTCGGAGCCGCCGCTCCCCCCGAAGGCTACGCCGAACGCATCGCCGAAATCTGCCGCTCCCGCGGACTGCTCCTCATCGCCGACGAAGTCATGACCGGCCTCGGCCGCACCGGCAAGAACTTCGCAGTTAATCACTGGGGTGTCGATCCCGACCTCATCCTTGTCGGCAAAGGCATCGGCGGCGGTTACGCCCCCCTCGGCGCCGTACTCGTCGCTCCTCGCGTTGTGGACGCCTTCGCTTCCGGCTCCGGCGCCTTCGCCCACGGCTTCACTTATCAGGCCCATCCTGTCGCCGCCGCCGCCGGCAATGCCGTCCTCGATTACATCGAAGCGCATCATCTTTTCGAACGCGTCGCTCCCGCCGCATCCTCCCTCCGCGCCGCCCTGGCCCCGCTCGCCGCCCACCCCCACGTCGCCGAAATTCGCGGCCTCGGTCTCCTCATGGGCATCGAATTCGTCCGCGATAAATCCTCCCGCGCTCCCTTCGAACCCTCCGAAGGCATCGCCGAAAAAATCCGCCGCGCCGCCATGGACGCCGGCGTCCTCACCTACCCCTCCCAAGGAACCGTCGACGGCGTTCGCGGCGACCATCTCCTCCTGGCTCCTCCCTTCATCCTGTCCGAGGACGAGGCCGGCCTCATCGCCAAAGCCATTTCCGCCGCACTCGATAAAGTCTTTTCAACCTGAAAGGTGAATCTTCATGTCCCCATCCATTCAGCACTTGTTTCCCAAATCCACCCGCACCGCCATTCTTCTCGCCTCTTGCGTGATTGCCTTCTTGCTCGCGGGACGCTCCTCTCTCCTTCGCAGCCAGGAAAAACCTCCCGCCGCCCCCGCGCCTTCCGCGGAATCTTCCGCTCCCGCGTCCATCCTCGGTTTCACCGCCGAGCACACCGCCGCCGAGCGCAAACTCGAAACCGATTTCCAGGCCATCCCCTCTCCCGAAAAAGCCCGCGCCTGGCTCCGCGAACTCACCCTCGAACCCCACCCCGCCGCCTCCGAGCGCAACAACCATCTGGCCTCCTACATCGCCGACGAATGGCGCAAGCAGGGCCTCGATGACGTCGTCCTCCGCCGCTACGACGTGCTCCACTCCCGCCCCCGCTCCGTCTCTCTCGAAATGACCGCGCCCATCGCTTACAAAGCCACTCTCCGCGAGGACGCCTACGACGCCGACCGCGACACCCGCAACCCCGCCGTCTCCAGCTCCTACTTCGGCTTTTCCGCCTCCGGCGAAGCCACCGCCGAACTCGTCTACGCCCACAGCGGCAATCCCGAAGACTACGACCTCCTGCGCAAAAACGGCATCAGCGTCAAAGGCAAAATCGTCATCGTGCGCTATTCGAATCCTTACAGCTATCGCGGCTTCAAGGCTCTCACCGCCGAGCGCGAAGGCGCCGCCGCTCTGCTCATCTATTCCGATCCCGCCGAAGACGGTTTTACAAAAGGCAAAGTTTTCCCCGACGGCCCCTGGGGCCCCGAAAGCCATATCCAGCGCGGCGCCATCACCTACGACTTCATCGTTCCCGGCGACCCCCTCACTCCCGGCTGGCCCTCGCTCCCCGGCGCCAAGCGCATCAAGCCCGCCGAAGCGCAATCTCTCCCCAAAATCATGGCCCTTCCGCTTTCCTGGCGCGATGCCAAGCCCCTCCTTGAAAATATGAACGGCCCCGAAGCTCCCGCGGAATGGCAGGGCGCTCTCCCCATCAAGTACCGCCTCACCGGCGCGGTCAAAGTGCACGTCAAAGTGGATATGGACACCAGCGTCCAGCCCTACACCGTCGTCGAAGGCCGCATCACCGGCAGCGAACTTCCCGACGAGTGGGTCGTCGTCGGCAATCACCGCGACGCTTGGGCCTTCGGCGCCGTGGACCCCTCCAGCGGCACCGCCTCCATGCTGGAACTCTCCCGCTCCTTGGGCGAACTCAAAAAACGCGGCCAGCGCCCCCGCCGCACTATCGTCTTCTGCAGCTGGGATGGCGAAGAGTACGGCCTCACCGGCTCCACCGAATGGGGCGAACAGTTCGCCCCGCAATTGCGTAAAAATCTCGTCGCCTATATCAACGTCGACGAATCCGTTTCCGGCGCCGCCACTTCCGCCGGTGAACTCGGCCTCTCCTTCAGCGCCGACGCCGTCGGCTCGCTCGCTCCCATGATCGTCGAAGCCACCCGCGACGTGCGCATGCCTTCCGGCCGCTCTCTCTATGACGCCTGGCACGCGACGGAAATGCGCGACAAGAAATCCTCCGCGCCGCCCGCCGATTCCGCTCTCGTCAACACCCGCATCGGCAGCGGCTCCGACCACACCGTCTTCCTCAATTTCCTCGGCCGCCCCACCGCCGGCCTCACCTTCTCCGGCGACTACGGCGTCTATCACTCCCAATACGACGATTTCTTCTGGATGGACCGCATCGGCGACCCCGGCTTTCAATATCACATCGCCCTCACCCGCATCTGGGGCTTGCTCTCCCTCCGCCTGGCCAACGCCGATATTCTTCCCTTCGATTTCGGCTTCCACGCCCGCACCGTCCGCCAGTTCCTCGATGACCTCGACCAGCGCGTCCACCTCGGCGAAAAAATCGATCTAAAGCCCTTGCGCGAACGCCTCGCCGAACTCGACCGCGTCGGCTCCTCCGTCGATTCCGCCCTCAATCAATCCCTCGCCGACGGCTCCCTCGACTCCGAAATAATTCCTGAAATCAACGAGCGCTATCTCGCTTTCGAATCCAACTGGCTCAACGACGCCGGCATTCCCGGCCGCCCCTGGTTCAAACACCTCCTCTATGCCGCGCGATTCACTTACGCTCACCTGGAACTTCCCGGCCTCACCGAAGCCGCGGAGAAGGGCGATTGGAAAACCGCTCAGGAACAGACCACTCTCCTCGAAAAAGCCGTCCAAAAAAATATCGACTTATTGAAACCAATTTCCGGCGAACTCGATTCCATGGAGGCCCTGACCCCTCATGTTTCGAAAGACAAAGAAAAACCGAACGAAAAACCAAAAGAAAAACCGTAACCGCCACGCCCTCGCAATTATTTTCGCCGCGCTGCTGCCGTTTTCCGCCGCCGCGCAGGATCCCCACCCTAAACCCCGGGCGAGGGACCTGGGCGTCCCCTTTGACGGCACGCCCGGCCCGCTCAACGCCATTACCGATGTGGCCGGGGTCACTGTCGGTCACACTACGCTCATCTCCGGGGAAGGGAAGTTGGTTGTGGGCAAGGGGCCGGTGCGGACCGGCGTGACGGCGGTGCTGCCGCGGGGCAAGGAGTCCATGATGAGTCCGGTGTTTGCCGGGTGGTTTTCGCAGAACGGGAATGGGGAGATGACCGGGACGACTTGGGTCGAGGAGTCCGGCTTCCTCGAAGGTCCAGTGATGATTACCAATACTCACAGTGTTGGTGTGGTGCGCGACGCCGTGATTCAATGGCGCGTGGCCCACGGCCAGCCCGACCCCACCGGCTACTGGTGGTCGCTGCCCGTGGTCGCGGAAACCTGGGACGGCTGGCTCAACGACATTAACGGTTTCCACGTAAAGCCCGAGGACGCGTTCCACGCCATCGATTCCGCCAGCGCCGGCCCCGTCGCCGAAGGAAGCGTGGGCGGCGGCACGGGTATGGTGTGCAACGAATTCAAGGGCGGCATCGGCACATCCTCACGAAAACTTTCCGCGAAGGACGGCAGCTACACCGTCGGAGTTCTCGTTCAGTGCAATTACGGAGTGCGGCCCAATCTGCGCATTGCCGGCGTGCCGGTCGGCAAGGAGATTCCGGAAGATCCCGCCTACGCCTCCGGCCATTTTGAAGAACTGGATCGCGGCTCAATCATTGTGGTCGTGGCCACGGATGCGCCGCTGCTCTCGCACCAGCTCAAGCGGCTGGCGCGGCGCGTTTCGCTGGGATTGGGACGCGACGGAAGCATTTCCGGCAACGGTTCGGGCGATATTTTTATCGCCTTTTCGACGGCCAATCCCGGAGCGGTGAAGTCCGAGGGTCTGGCCACTCTGACCATGCTGCCGAACGACCGCATGGACCCCCTATTTCAGGCCACGGTGGAGGCCGTCGAGGAGTCCGTCGTCAACGCCATGGTCGCCGCGGAGACAATGACGGGCATCGAAAACCATCGCGTGATCGCGCTGCCGCATGACAAGCTCCGCGCGGTGCTGAAAAAATACAACCGCCTCGCTCCCTAACCCGCATCTCTCGCCCGTAGGTTCTCCGGGCCTCATTCCGGCGACGCTTCAACTTCAACTGCTCGAACGATGAAACGGCTCGGCGCCGGGCCAATATAATCAAACGGGAAGCAGGTGATCAGAGTCAACTCGCGCCGATTCGAGGACCGCAGGACCTCTATGTTCCCCGGAGGCACAACGCCGGTTGATTCCACTCGATACCGATAGAACCCGCTGTTGGTCTCGAGGGTGATGTCATCCCCAATTCGAATCTGGCGCAGCGGTCGAAAAAAGGTGTCACGATGGCCTGCGATTGCCACGTTGCCCCATTGCCCTGGCAGCGGTGAATCGGGCAGGTGTCCAACCCCTCGCCGCAAGACTTCGCGCGAATCCCCGTGAATGACTGCGACCCGGAGCTCCATGCTCGGTATTTGCAGTTGCCCCACAATCTCGCCCGGTATTTGAAGGTGTGGTTCTGCGAGCGGTACGCGATGAGCGAATTTATGCAGCGCAATCGCCTGAAAAACTTGCCCGTCCACAAGAGCATAACCGGCATAACTCGAGGCGAGAATGCCCGCTAAAAGAAAACAATATGACATCCAGTAAAGACCGATGGAAAACAATCTGCGCGTCCCCGCCGGCCTGCTCTTGCCTGTGTTCATGGGTGGTCTCGATTGGATTGGCGCGGCGGCGCACTTTCCTGCGACAGGGTAAAGCCGGTCCGCGTTCGTACCCGGACCTTGCCGCGGGCCGGAGCGGTCATTCGGACCGTGACTTTTCGAAAGGAATCGTCCTTGATTCCCATCGCGGGCGCATAGCCCAGAGTGTATTGTTCACGGAGATCGCGCGCTATTTCTTTGGCGATCCCGGAGATGTTTTGCCCGGCGCGTGGAAAAAATGCGATCCCGCCGCTCTCTTTGCATAGCTTTTCGAGGACCCGCGGGTTTTCTTCTTCCAAAGATTCCCCCGCCAATGCGATCGAATAAATCACTGCTCGCGCTTGCCGGGCCTGCGTTAACACGTCCTTGTATCCAAGATGGCTGGCATTGTCGCCCCCATCGCTTACCAGAATGAGCGCCTTCTTCTCGTGCTTGCCCAATTCCAGGTGCTTCAATCCTGCAGCCACCGCGTCATACAATGCCGTCCGTCCGCGTGCTGAAACGCCCGAGACTGCTTTTTCCAGGGCATTGCTGTCGCTCGTAAAGGCCTTTCCGTCGAACGATTCGATGCTCACCGCGTCGCTGAAATCCACCACGAACATCTCATCCTCGGGATTGCTGGAATGCGCAAATGTGGATACGGCCGTGCTCACGTCGGACAGCTTCGGACCCATGCTGCGGCTGTGATCCACGAGCAGGCCCACCGTCACCGGAATATCTTCGTCCGCGAATAGGATGATTCTCTGCGGCCTGCCGTTTTCTAAAATAAGAAAATTCTCCACCTTTAGCCCGGAGACAAATTCGCCTTTCGAATCTGTCACGCTGACGGGAAGCACGACTAGATTCGTGCTGATGGTGATTTTTGCCTCCTGCGAGATCCACACAGCCGGAAACGCTTGCGTAAGCCGAAGTGCGGCGGAGGCGAGGAAAACAATCAGAAGCGCAGGCGGAAGATAGATCCCGGAGATTGTTCCGCGGTGAGGATTCATGTGGGAGAACCTCCGCGGGCCGCGCCGCGGCATGGAAAAAAGCTGGAAACGCGGCCCGAAGGGTCTGCTTCACTTTATGAAAGTTGTTTAGCCAGCAGTTTCAGTCCGAAACCTACTCCGACAAAAAGTGCGCCCAGTAAGCCGATCAGTGGAATCGGACTGCCGGTCGCTGGCAGCTCTTTTACCTCAGTCAGTGGAACGTGCGTGGCTTCACCAGTCTTTAGCGGTAGAATCTGAATCGCTTCGGTGACCGGTTCTTCCTTCTTCTCCGGCGTGATTGCGATGAGCGGTACCGTGGTCAAAGTTTTTTCACTGGGGATTACGGTTTCTGCTGGCACGGTCACCTTGGATGTCTCCGCCAGTTCGATAGCCCTGGCTTTCGGATAGACAAATTCCTGACCAAAGTTGTCGCCTGGATAAAACCAGGCCCGCAGCGTGCTTGGTGCTTCGCCGGGCATCTCACCGAACTTCAGTACGCTCTCGCCAGTCGGTTCCAGCCGGTAATTGGGAATCGCAAGGACGGTCGTAATCAATTCTGTTCCGTCTTCGTTCCAGATCTGCACGATATGCCGGTAGGAAGCGGAGTCGAAAAGTTTAAACATGTAGGTCCCCGCGGGAAGCACCCGCCCGGGAACTTCAATTGGTTGGTTGAAAGTAAGGATGGTTTTCTTGTTCCATTGGTCCGCACGGGCGGAGACGAAAAACATGCCGACAAGCAGAGATAAAGCAATTGCGATGGATACAGTCTTCAAGAAACGCATTTTTGAATTCTCCTCAAAGGCCGGACCGTATCAATCAGTGGATGATTGGCGGAGCACTCGATAGGGTACTCCACGGCCGCGAGCCCTCGTTGCGAGGTCCGGTCTTTACAGGGAAAGTATATATTTTTTGCAATGTATAAATCTGTGATTCGTATCACACTGCAACAGTGGACGTTCTTGTCTGGCTTCAGAAGCATTACTTTAGGCGATGGGCACCGCCGTTTTGCGCTTGGGGTTGAAGAAGGGGAGCGGGACGATTTTGGCGGTGACGGTGTGGCGAACGGCTTCTACGGTGAGTTCCATTTCCAGGGTGGCGCCGGGATTGGAATGGGCGTGGTCCACGCTGGCGAGGGCGATCATTTTCTTGAGCGTGGGCGACCAGGTGGTGGAAGTGGCTCTGCCGGCTTGCTTGCCATTGCGGTAGACGGGAACCGGGGTGCGCGAGGCGGTTGAGGGCACTTGCGGGGCCAGGCCCAGTTTTTCGTAGCGTTCTTCCACGTCGGTCCAGTCGATTTCCAGTCCCACGAGCGCGCGGGGCGCTCCGGTGACTTCTTCGCGGAGCAGGGCTTCGCGGCCGACGAAGTGTTCCTTTTTCAAATCCACCATTTTGGCGAAGCCGAGTTCCGCGGGAGCGAATTTCTGCGAATCGATGAGGGCTTTTTTGCTGGAGGTGTAGTCCACTTCGATCATGATGAGGCCGGCTTCGATGCGGGCGATATCGAGAGCGAGCATGCCGGCGGGATGAATATCGAAGGCTTTGCCTTTGGCGACGAGTTCGTCCCAGACTTTTACGGCGTCCTTCCAGGGCATCCAGATCTCGAAGCCGAGGTCGCCAGTGTAGCCGGTGCGGGAGATGTCCACGGGAACGCCGGCGATTTTGCCGCTGGTCATGCGGAAATATTTGAGGTTGGCGATATCGGCTTCGGCGACGGCCATCAGCAGGCGGCCGGAGGTGGGGCCTTGCAGGGCGAGGGAGGCGACGGTTTCGGAGACGTCTTCGATTTGGACGTCGAGGCCGAGAGCGTTCTGGCGGAGCCAGCGGAGGCTGGGGTCGGCGGCGGTCCAGCGGTATTCGTTTTCGGCGATGCGAGTGATGGTGCCGTCGTCGATGACTTTGCCTTCGGGATCGCACCAGCAGCAGTAGATGACCTGGCCCACGGCGACTTTGCGGATGTCGCGGGTGATGACGCGGTTGACGAAGCGGGTGGCGTCGCGGCCGGTGACGCGGTATTTGAAGAGCGGGGAGATGTCGATGAGGGCTGCGGAGTTGCGGATGGCGTTGTATTCGTGCTCGTGGTGCATCTCGTAGACGCTGACGGTGTAATAGCCGGACCATTCGCGGTAGTTGAGGCTTTCGCAGAGGGCGAGGGTTCGTTCGTGGAAAGCGGTTCCGACGGGCACGGGGGCCTCCTGGGGGTGAAACGAGTTGACGATGTGAAAATTAGCATGGGCGTGGGTGGGCGTCAATTGGGGGGAAGTGGCGAGTGGCGAGTGGCGAGTGGCGGGTGACGAGTGGGGAGCGGAGGGGACCGGGGTTGGTTAACAATAAGACTCCCACCCCCCTGTTTTTTTTGTAAGTGTTGATTCTGCTGGGTTTTAAGTTCTTTGTTTTGGAAGTGCAGATGATAAAGGGGTTACGGGCGTGTTTTTTGGAAGTGCGGAATATAAAGGAGTTAGAAGTCAAAAGTTGACAGTTGAAAGTTGAAAGCAAGAATCCCACCGGAGAGGTTGTTGCATGCAAAGGTTTTGGCGGAGGGAGAGTTATGGGGAAACGGAAAGATGGCGCGCTCCCGGCGGAGTCGGGACGGGTGAGGCGAGAGCGCACAGCCAGGAATGGCTGTGCCACCGGGGAGGAAGAGCAAGATGCCAGCTTAAAAGCTGGCGCTACATGAGCGCGGAGGGGAAAAGCGCGGGACGAGAGGGCGGGCATGGGGATCAGGGATTGACGGGGATGGGAGGAAGCGGGCGGGCGGATTGGGAGGTGAGGCTGTGGTGTTGGGCGTTTTCCCAGGCGTTATGGCCGAGGGTTTGCTGGAATTCGTGCTGGACGGAGTGCTGGTTGTGGAGGAGGAGTTGGGTGATGTAGGCGAGGGTGGCGGCTTTGGGGCGGGAGATGCGGTCCTGGGCGAGGAGTTGGAAGAGTTTTCCGAGGACGCGGGAGATGTCGGTGGAGGTGAGGAATTGGCCAGAGAGTCCGGCGAGTTCGGCGGCGATGGCGGGGGAGTCGAGGAGTTGCTGCTCCTGACGGGCGTGGAAGAGGCAGAGGGAGGGGTGGGAGTCGTGGCGGAGCATGGCGCATTGGCGGCCGTCGGAGAAGGGGAAGAGGCAGCGGGCTGGCTGGGCGGCTGCGGGGGGATTCTTGGTGGGGAGGTGCTTTGTTTTCATTGGGTTGCTCCTGGAAATGGAAGTAACGAGGTGGCGAGGTAAGGAGGTAATGAGTGCGAAAGAGGGGATGGGTTGACGGCGGGGGGCCGCTGGGGGCGCGATGTCACAAGGAAGGGTAGCACGGACTTTACTGAATGTCAACAGTTAAGTGTGTTAGTTGGTGTGTATCATTTTGAGATGGCGGGGGTGGGGCGAAATACGAAGCTCGAAATGCGAAACTCGAAACTCGAAATACGAAACTGGAAATGCGGAATTCGGGGCGGGAAGAGGGGGATTGGGCCACAGAGGCACAGAGGCGCAGAGGCGCAGAGGCGCAGAGGGAAGGAGGGATGTGGGGCGGAGTTGCGGGTGGTTGAGAGGTGGGTTGGGTTGTGTTGAGTCTAAACCCGGACCCTTTGCCAAGCAAAGGGTCCGGCACCCCGGTGGTGGTTTCTGAGTGATGATGGCCACGCGTCTCATTCGACATCTACAGCGATTGCCTTCCAGAAAACAGGTTCGTGCATGATTCGAATGCCGTATCTTCGAGCTTTCATGGATTTCCCAGACTGTGAGTGCGGGTCAGCCAACACTAGCAGATCGAGTTTCTTGGTGACAGAGTCCGCCACAATCAGGCCGGCTTTGGTGGCAAGTTCTTCTGCCTGTTCACGCGAAATCAGTTGACCGTCATGTCTGCATTGTAGCTCGCCAGTAAAACAGACACTCATCCCTGCCAGATTGGCCTCATCTGACGGGCGTGGAGTGGAACCGAGGTGCATGTCGGAGGCATTTGCCGCGGCATCACTCAGAATTTTGTCCAGGTCGCATTCTTCCTGGCCAAGCAACCGTGAGACGAGCTTGAGATCTCGCCGTTCCGTATCCGTAATGATTCCATCAGCAACTGCGGCGAGGGCAAGTTCGTTCAAATAATCGAGGTGTGCATGTTTTACTTGGTCTTTGCTCAAACCCCACCGCACACCCGTTTCCAGAAGTGCATCGGCTTCGGATTCGTCCACATGACGATCCTCCAAGGCCCGATCAAGTAGAGCCCTATATGCCATAACTGCGTCTTTGGTAGCGGATGGCAAAGAATGGTCCTGCATTCTGCCTAGAAGACGGTGTAAGAATGTGGGCGGTTCCGCTTGACGACGGCGAGCGTCATCGCGCGTGACTGGTTGTTTCCCCGGGATCTGAACAGTCGGCCATTGAATTGGCATGAGTTGGCGAAGCCCCTGAATGGCGCGAGGGTGGTCAGATAGAAGGGATATCAGCAGTCGAGCGGCAGCGCGAGCATCTGCAAGCGCGTGATGGGCTTCGCCTTCGAGTTGAATGGCATAATCTTGGCAACAATCCGCCAGTTTACCGCCACCTGCGAGCTGCATTGTGCAAATACTGAAGCAGTCGGGTAAAGGACACTTCAGTCGCGAGAATTCGCTCTCCAGGAATTGGCGATCGAAGCGAACATTGTGAGCGGCCAGTGCCACAGTGCCGTCCATGGCGCTTAATAGTGGTGCTGCAATCTCTGCAAAGTGCGGTGCATAAAGAATATCTTCAGAAGTTAGGCCATGGATACTGCTTGGTCCGATGTCCCTCGACGGGTTTACCAGCGATACGAACTCGCGTTCAATGTGTCCATTGGTGCTTATAATTACGGCAGCCACTTCGACAACGCGATCATGGCGAAAAGGGAATAATCCCGTCGTCTCCACATCTATTACAGCTATTGGACCAGCAATCGAGGAAAGTGGCATTCGTAAAGTACCTCCCATCTCTCTCGGATCGCGCCAGATAAGGCTCATTCTGTTGAAGTGCGATCCCCATCGGGCAGTGACCGTTAGCATGGTTCGCCTTCAAATGCTCGACAAGGTAAGTGGGGGCAGTGTGCCATTTGTTTTATGTAGGGTCAATAGCATGGGCAGCTAAGATTATCCGGTCCAATACCGAGAGCGCCTGCGGGGATGCGTGAAATGCGACACTCAGAATTGAACGTGGGGTAGGGTGCAGGGGACAAGAGAGATCCCTTCGCTGCAGTCGGTCCCGCAGGGGCGTCCGGGAGGCAAAATGCGGGTGGACAGAAAGGAGTAAGAGCGAAGACAGAAGCAAGATGCCAGGCTGAAGCCTGGCGCTACAAAGGCAAAATCATGAGAAAGAGCCGGGCTGAAGTCCGGCCTCTTGTATGTTGAGATTTGAGCGAAACTTGCCAAGTAGGCGAGTAGCTCCGGCGGGAGAAGAGAGCGGGAGGAGCAGACGGTCAGGCTGGTGTGGGGAGGAATTCGCGGACGTCGACTTCGACGCCGGAGCGGGAGGCGGTTTCCGCGCGGTCGAAGAGGAGGCGGGAGAGGTCGGCGCTGACGTAGGCTTCGCCGCAATTGTGGCAGACGTCGGCGGGAACGCCTTTGAAGACCAGGGTCATTTTACCGCGTTCGAGGGTGACGGCGGTTTTGCCGGGGCGGGTTTCGCCGGTTTTGCAGATGGGGCATTTCATGGCTTTCTCCGTTTGAAACCGAGTTCCCAGTGAGCTGGGTCAGGCTCGTAGGCCGTGATCACGATCCATTCCTTTTCGCCAGAGTTCTCGGCGGCAACAACATGCAGGGGGCGAGACCCGCGCCAGCCAAGCAGGAGGCGGCTAGGATAGGGCGTGTCGCTCGGATATTGTTCAATGACTTCCCCTGTCTCCAGCACAGCCTCAACGTCTTGGACCATGATATTGCGCTCGTACATCCGGCGCAAGGCATGGACACGGAAGATGGTCTTACGCACCATAGCCGGATTCTCTCAGATTTTCGCGCCGGGAATGCTGTTTTTCTGCGATGAGGGCTTCCCGGTATAGAGCAGCGGGGCGTGGCCGTTACGGGGGCGTGCCGGGCATGGTGTGGAGCCAAGTATAAAGGCGGGTTGTGGAGGTGATTGACAGAGGATGGGCGGGGGCGTACGCTCGCGCGGGAATGGGGATTGCTAGCGGATAGGGAGGATTTTTATGGTTTCGATTGCGGCGTTGTGGTTGCCGGTGGTGGTAGCGGCGGTGGTGGTGTTTGTGGCGAGTTCGGTGATGCACATGATTTTGCCGTATCACCGGAAGGATTACGGGAGGATGCCGGAGGAGGAGAAGGTTTTGGGGGCGATGCGGGAGGCGGGATTGAAGCCGGGGCAGTATCTGTTTCCGTTCCGGACGCATGAGGAGATGAGGTCGCCGGAGATGATGGAGAAATATAGATTGGGGCCGGTGGGGATGATGACGGTGATCGCGAGCGGGCCGACGATGATGGGGAAGTATTTGGCGATGTGGTTTGGGTATTGTTTGGTGGTGGGATTTTTTGTGGCGTATTTGACGGGGACGGCGCTGGGGGCGGGGGCGGCGTATCTGGTGGTGTTTCGCGTTGCGGGGATGGCGGCGTTTTTGGCGTATGGAGTGGGGCAGGTGAGCAACGGGATTTGGAGGGGGCAGCCGTGGGGAGTGACGTTGAAGGAGGCGATGGATGGATTGGTGTATGGGATGCTGACGGCGGGGGTGTTTGGGTGGTTGTGGCCGAGGTAGAGAAAAAAAGTTAACAGTTGAAAGTTAAAAGTTGAAAGGCAAAGGAAGAAATTCGAAACGCGGAATTTGAAATGTGGAGTTTGCGGAGGAATTCGCCGCCTGCCGGTAGAACTGGCAGGCGGCGTTTTTTTGTGCGCGAGGGATTGTGACGGTGGCGCGCTAGGGAGTGGTGACCAGGGGGAGCTCGATGGAGCTGGGTTGGGTGGGGGAGTGGAAGATGCGCTGGGTGGCTTTTTTGTAGTCTTCGGGCTTGGCCCAGAAGATGGATTTGACGAAGGTTTGGGGGTTGCGGTCATAGAGGGGGAACCAGCTGGACTGGATTTGGACCATGATGCGATGGCCGGGGAGGAAGACGTGGTTGGCGTTGGGAAGAGCGAAATGATAGGCGAGGGGCTTATCGGATTCGAGCGGCTTGGGGAATTCGAGGCTCTCGCGGTAGCGGCCGCGGAAGATGTCGGCGGAGATCATAAGTTGATAGCCGCCCATTTCGGGTTGCGCGGCGACTTCGTCGGGGTAGACGTCGATGAGCTTGACGACCCAGTCGGAGTCGGTGCCGCTGGTGGAGGCGATGAGATTGACGAGGGGCTGGCCGCTGATTTTAACCGGGGCGGTGAGGGTGTCGGTGACGAAGGAGACGACGTCGGGGCGGCCGGAGGATTCGCGCTGGTCATCCACGAGCCAGCGGGGCCAGGTGAGGCCTTTGGTTTCGTCGTAGCCGACGGGGCGGACGGGGCGAGCGCGGAAGGGCACGGGCTTTGAGGGGTCAGAAATATATTCGTCGAAGGGGGCGTCGGTGGGCTTGGGAGCGGAGAAGGAGGCTTTGAGGCCGGCGGCAAGATAGAGGGGAGTGGGCTTTACGGTGCAGCCGGAGGAGCAGCCGGCGGGCCAGGAGGGGAGGCGGCGCCAGGTGTTGGAGCCGGTTTCGAAAGCGTTGACGGGAGCGACGCCGGATGCGGGGGCGCCGTCTTTGAGATATTGGTCGAGGAAGGGGCGGAGAATTTCGCGGCGGAAATAGAGAGCGGTGTCGCTATGGAATTTGATGGCGCCGAGGTGGCTGCCGTCATCGATTTGCTGGCCGTGATACCAGGGGCCGAGGACGAGGAAGACCATGTTGTTGGAGGTGTCTTTGGGCTTGATAGCTTTGTAGACGGCGGTGGGGCCGTAGATGTCTTCCTGGTCCCAGAGGCCGTGGACGAGCATGACGGGAACTTTGAGGGGCTGAGCGGCGAGGAGTTTGTCGACGGCCTGGTCGCGCCAGAAGGAATCGTAGGAGGGGTGGTCGAGAAGTTTGCGCCAGAAGCCGACCTGTTCGAGGCCGTGGCTACGGCCGAGTTCACCGGCGGAACCGGCTTGCAGGTACATGTCGTAGTCGTCGAAGTTGCCGGTCCACCATTTTTCGGTGTTGTTGCGGGAGGCGACCTGCTCGTAGATGTAGGGGAGATTTTGCTGGCGGAAAGCGCCGTTGTGGAACCAGTCGTCGCCCATCCAGCCGTCGACCATGGGATTCATGGGGACGGCGACTTTGAGAGCGGGGTGGGGATTGACGAGGGCCATGAGGGGAAGAAAGCCGTCGTAGGAGATGCCTAGGATGCCGACCTTGCCGTTGGTTTCAGGAATGTTTTTGACGAGCCAGTCGATGGTGTCGTAGGTGTCGGTGGAATGGTCGACGGGAGTGGGGTTGAGGGGACCGTGGAGGGGGCGGTTCATGACGTAATCGCCTTCGGAGCCGTATTTGCCGCGGACGTCCTGAACGACGCGGATGTAGCCGCCGTCGACGATGACATCGGTGGCGTTATCGTAGCCCTGGAGAATGGGGCCGAGGTGGGAAGAGTCGGAGTGGGAGGTGAGTTCGGTGGCGTTATAGGGAGTGCGAGTGAGGAGGATGGGAGCGGAATGGGCGCCTTTGGGGACGAGGATGACGGTGTGAAGTTTGATGCCGTCGCGCATGGGGATCATGACGTCGCGGCGAACGTAGTCGAAGGAGGAGGTGACGGGAGTGAAGGTGGAGGGAGTTTCGCTGGGGTAGGCGGGGTATTGTGGGGGAGTTTGGGCGGGGGAGGAAAGGGCGAGGAGCAGCGGGGTGAAGAGAAGCAGAGAGCAAAGGCGGCGGAATGGATTCATAAGAGAGTCTCCGGTGTGAGCAGGATGTGAAGAGGTCAAGCGCCGAGTGTGGGCGGATGAACGGGGAGATTATATAGCGGGAGGGGAGGGGGAGGCTAGCCGCCGGCGATGGCTCCAATGATGAGAATCGGCTCGGCTCCCGAAGCGACTGCGGCGGGCAGGGGGGCGTCCGGGGGCTCATGGGAGAGATCCTGTTCGCAGGCGAAGAGGCGCAAGAAGGGGCGGCGCTGCTGGGTGAGGTGGTCGCGGATGGTGCCGCGCAGCATGGGATAGCGGGCTTCGAGGGAATCGAGGACGGAGCGCTGCGTGAGCGGAGCCTGGACGTCGAGAAGGATTTCGCCGTCAACGCGGGCCAGAGCGCGCAGGTGGTAGGGCAGCAGGACGCGGATCATGGCAGGGTCTGGACTTCGACGGAAAGCACGGCCGGAAGATCCCGGACAATGGGAGACCAATGGTCGCCGGCATCGGCGGAAACGTAGACCTGCCCGCCGGTGGTGCCGAAATAAATGCCGCAGGGATCGAGGGAGTCGACGGCCAGGGCTTCGCGCAAGACGTTGACGTAGCAGTCGCGCTGCGGAAGACCATTGGTGAGCGGCTCCCATTCGTTGCCGCCGGTGCGGCTGCGGTAGACGCGGAGTTTGCCCTCGGGAGGAAAGTGCTCGGAGTCGCTCTTGATGGGGATGACGTAGATGGTTTCGGGTTCGTGGGCGTGAACGTCAATGACGAAGCCGAAGTCGGAGGGCAAGTTTCCGCTGATCTCGCGCCAGGACTCGCCGGCGTTGTCGCTGCGCAGGACATCCCAGTGCTTCTGCATGAACAAGACATCGGGGCGCGAAGGATGCAAGGCGATGCGATGAACGCAGTGGCCGACTTCGGCATTGGGGTCGGGGATGTACTGGGAGCGCAGGCCCTGGTTGATGGGGCGCCAGGTTTTGCCGGCGTCGTCGCTGCGGAAGGCGCCGGCGGCGGAGATGGCGATGTAAATGCGGCGGGGTTGGCCGGGAGCGAGAAGAATGGTATGCAAGCCCATGCCGCCGGCGCCGGGCTGCCAGCGAGGCCCGGAATCGTGGCCGCGCAGGCCGGAGAGTTCCTGCCAGGATTTGCCGCCGTCGGTGGAACGGAATAAGGCCGCGTCTTCCACGCCGGCATAAACGGTATCGGGATCGGTGAGGGAAGGTTCGAGATGCCAGACGCGCTTGAACTCCCAAGGATGCTGAGTGCCGTCGTAGAACTGATGAGTGCCAAGGGGTTTGCCGGTTTCCGCGGAGGAGTCATAGAGAAACTTGTTGCTCTCGCCCTTGGGCATTCCGTCCGGGGTGGTGAGCGGTTCGCCCGGAGGAGTTCCCGGCTGCATCCAGGTCTTGCCGCCATCATCGGAACGCTGAATGACCTGGCCGAACCAGGCGCTGGTCTGGGAAGCGTACAAACGGCTGGGATCGAGCGGAGAGCCTTTGACGTGATATATCTCCCAGCCGGAAAAGTGCGGGCCGCTGACCTCCCAGCGGTCGCGTTTGCCGTCCGATGTCAGGAGGAAGGCTCCCTTGCGCGTGCCTGCTAGAACTCGAATCTTGCTCATTGCTTGTTCCTTTCGTTCGCTGGGGAAATGGGCTGATGCAGTTTGAAGATGCAAACCCGCGGGAGCATCTGCGGCTATTGGGGCGGTTTGGCGCGAAGGGGAGTTGCGGGTTGCAGGAGATTTTTGCTGGGCATGATTTTTCCTTCCGTCGAGGGCGGCGTGGCGAGGCCACGGGCCGCAGGCTAAGAAGAATTAAGTGTGCACATAAGACCTCTGGAAGACAAGTAACAATGTTTCGGGAAGCGGAAATGCAGGGAGGTTGAAGGAGGGATCAGCCCTGGCACAGGCGATAGACTGAGTCACGGGGGAGGGGACACAGGAAAGGAAGTAGGCGGGCTTGTGCGGGATGGCGGGGAACAGTAGAATGGCGGTTTGGCGGAGTGGAAGATTGTTTTTTTATAGCGGGGTTCGCACATGGGCCAGAACTACGACGTAATTGTGATTGGCGGCGGGCACAATGGATTGGTGAACGCAGCGTATCTGGCCAAGGCGGGGAAAAAGGTTCTCGTGCTGGAACGCCGGGGTGTTCTGGGCGGCTCGGCGGTGACCGAAGAGATTTTTCCTGGGTTTCAGTTTTCCGAATGTTCCTACGTAGTCTCCCTCCTTCGTCCTGAAATCATCCGCGAGCTGGATTTGCCGCGGCACGGGCTGGAAATTTTGCCGCTGGACGGGACGTTTTCGCCGATGCCCAACGGGGATCATTTGTGGCGAGTGAACGACCACGCCAAGACGCAGAGGGAGATCCGGAGGCATTCGCGGATGGACGCGGAAGCCTACGACGAATTCAGCAAGATGATGACGCCGATGTGCCGGTTCGTGAAGCCGATATTGTCGATGATCCCGCCGGACCCGACGTCGCTGAATCCGCGGGATTTGCGCAAGCTGTATTTTCTGGGGAGGCGCTTGCAGCAGCTATCCTCGGACGAGCGCTACACGTTAATTCAGTTGATGACGATGAGCGCGGCGGATTTTCTGGACCAGTGGTTCGAGACGGATGTACTCAAGGCGACGATGTCGGCTTCGGGGATTATTGGGACGTTTCTGGGGATTCGCTCGCCGGGAACGGCGTACGTGCTGCTGCATCATTACATGGGGGAGATTGACGGGGCGTTCCGGTCGTGGGGATTCAGCCGCGGAGGGACGGGGGCGATATCGCTGGCGATTGCGGCGGCGGCGCGGGAAGCGGGTGTGGAGATACGCACGAACGCGCCGGTGGCCAAGATCATCGTGAAGAACGGGCGGGCGTGCGGAGTGGCGCTGCCGAGCGGGGAGGAGATTTCGGCGACGCTGGTGTCCTCGAGCGTGGACCCGCATCTGACGTTCGAAAAGTTTCTGGAGCCGAATGAGCTGCCCTCGGAGTTTCTGGAGGATGTGCGGCGGTACAAGTTCCGGGGCTCTTCGGGCAAGGTGAACATGGCGCTGGATGCGCTGCCGGACTTTAAGTGCATTCCGGGGCCGGGGCCGCATCTGCGCGGGGCAATTTCGATTTCGCCGGGAATGGAATACATGGAGCGGGCGTACGACGACGCGAAATACGGGCGGTATTCGCGGCGGCCGTACATTGACATGGTGATTCCCAGCCTGACGGACCCGTCGGTGGCGCCGCCGGGGAAGCATGTGCTGTCCTGTTTCGTGCAGTACGCGCCGTACAAACTGGCGGCGAGCGAAGGAACATGGGACGAGCAGCGGGAAAAGTTTGGCGACACGGTGGTGGACACGATTGCGGAGCACGCGCCGAACCTCAAGAGCATTATTCGCGGGAGGCAGGTGCTGACGCCGCTGGACCTGGAGCGGGAGTTCGGGCTGACGCAGGGGAATATTTTTCAGGGCGAGCTGTCGCTGGAGCAGCTTTTCTTTTTGCGGCCGGCGCCGGGCTGGGCGTACTACAAGACGCCGATTGACAATCTGTATATGTGCGGGTCGGCGACGCATCCGGGCGGGGGAATCATGGGAGCGCCGGGGCGGATCGCCAGCCAGGTGATTTTGCGCGACTGGAAGAGGGTGAGCTGACCATGAGCGGCGCAAAAAAGATCGTGGTGGTGGGCGGAGGGCACAACGCGCTGGTGGCCGCGTATTATCTGGCGAAGAGCGGGTTTCAGCCGGTGGTGCTGGAGCGGCGCGGCGTGGCGGGCGGGGCGGCGGTAACCGAGGAGTTTCATCCGGGGTTCCGCGTCTCGGCGCTGGCGCATACGGCGGGGCCGCTGCGGGCGGACATTGCGCGGGAGATGCAACTCGGAAAATTCGGCTGCGAGATGATTCATCCGGACCCGCGGATGTTTGCGCCGGCGCCGGACGGGCGCAGCCTGCTTTTTTACAACGATCACGGGAAGACGGCGGCCTCGATTGCGCGGCATTCGGCGGCGGACGCGGCGAAATATCCGGCGTTCGCGGCGGCGCTGGGGGAGATTGCGGGGATTTTCGAGCAGATCACGCACCTGACGCCGCCGGCGATTGATCATCCTTCGCCGGAGGATTTGTGGAATCTGCTGAAAGTAGGGCGCGGGATTCGCGGGATGGGGAAGAGGCGGATTTTCGATCTGCTGCGGTGGGCGCCGATGGCGGCGGCGGATTTTGTGGCCGAGTTTTTCGAAACGGAGCTGCTACGGGCGGCGATTGCGGCGCGGGGAATTTTCGGGGCGGCGCTGGGGCCGTGGTCGGCGGGATCGACGGCGGTGCTGCTGATGAGGGCGGCGGCGGACGCGCATCCGGTGGGAGCGGCGTCGTTTCCGCGGGGCGGGCTGGGAGCGTTTACGACGGCGCTGGCGAATGCGGCGCGCAAGGCGGGGGCGGAGATACGCACGGGCGCGGAAGTGGCGCGGATTGTGACGAAGGATGGAGCGGTGACGGGAGTGGCGCTGGCGAGCGGGGAGGAGATTGCCTGCGAGGCGGTGGTTTCCGGAGCGGACCCCAAGAGGACGTTTTTTGAGCTGGTGGACCCGGCGCAGCTGGATCCGTCGTTCATCGTGCGGATTAAGAATTTGCGTGCGGCGGGAACGGTGGCCAAGGTGAATCTGGCGCTGGGCGGGATTCCGAAGTTTGCGGCGCTGGCCGGAGCGGAAAACGCGGCGCAGGCGCTTTCGGGGCGGATTCATATCGGGCCGGAGATTGATTATCTGGAAAAAGCGTTCGACGCTTCGAAGTATGGGGAGTTCTCGGCGCATCCGTGGCTGGACGTGACGCTGCCGACCTTGAGCGATGCGGCGCTGGCGCCGGCGGGGAAGCATGTGCTTTCGGCGTACGTGCAGTTCGCTCCGTTCAAGCTGAAACAGGGCGGATGGGAAGAGCAGCGGGCGGCGCTGGGCAAGGCGGTGCTGGCGACGCTGGAGAGTTACGCGCCGGGAATTTCCGGGCTGGTGGAAGGGGCGCAGATTATCACGCCGCTGGACTTGCAGACGACGTACGGGCTTACGGGCGGGCACATTTTCCACGGGGAGATTGCGCTCGATCAGATCTTCACGATGCGTCCGGTGCTGGACTGGGCGCGGTACCGCACACCCATCCGCGGGCTGTATCTGTGCGGCGCGGGAACGCATCCGGGCAACGGGCTTACGGGAGCCTCGGGGGCCAATGCGGCGCGGGAAATTGCGCGCGACCTGCGGTAGTTCCTGTATTCATTAGATCGCGGTCCTGAGTGGACGGCCGTTGCCGGCTCCGAGGGATATCAACTTATAAATACGGCGGAGAATATGGCGAAGAAGATCGATCACGAGAAGCTGAAGAAGCTGCACGAGCGCGAGGAGAAGAGATTTATCGCCGAGCATCCGCGGTCGGCGGAACTCTATAACCGGGCGCAGGGGTCGCTGCTGGGCGGCGTGCCGATGAACTGGATGAAGAAGTGGGCGGGGGCGTTTCCGGTGTTCGTGAAGACGGCGAAGGGGGCGCATTTTACGTGCGTGGACGGGCGGGAGTACGTGGATTTGTGCCTGGGCGATACGGGAGCGATGACTGGGCATTCGCCGGAGGTGGTGGCGGAGGCCATTTGCAAGAGGCTGCGCGAGGGAATTACGTTCATGCTGCCGACGGAGGACGCGGTGTGGGTCGGCGAAGAACTGAAGCGGAGGTTCGGGCTGCCGTACTGGCAGTTCACGCTGACGGCGACGGACGCGAACCGGTTTGCGATCCGGATTTGCCGGGAGATTACGCAGCGTTCGAAAATTCTGGTGTTTCATTACTGCTACCACGGGACCGTGGACGAGACAGTGGTGAGTTATAAGGATGGAGTGGTGGGGCCGCGGCGGGGGAATCTGGGGCCGGCGGTGAATCCTGCGGAGACGACGCGGGTGGTGGAGTTCAATGATTTGGAGGCGCTGGAGGATGCGCTGAAGCATCACGACGTGGCCTGCGTGCTGGCGGAGCCGGCGATGACCAACGTGGGGATCATTCTGCCGGAGAATGGATACTGGAAGGCGGCGCGGGAGCTGATGCGGAAATACGGGTCGCTGCTGATTGCGGACGAGACGCATACGATCTGCGCGGGGCCGGGAGGGTGCACGAAGGAATGGAATCTGGAGCCGGACCTCTTTGTGATGGGCAAGCCGATCGGGAGCGGCATTCCCGGAGGCACGTACGGATGCACGGAGGACGTGGCGCGGCGGATTGCGGCGCGGATTCAGCTGGAGGATTGCGATGTGGGCGGGATCGGAGGGACGCTGGCGGGGAATGCGCTGTCGCTGGCGGCGATGCGGGTGACGCTGGAGAAGGTGCTGACGGCGGAGGCGTTTAAGAAAATGATTCCGCTGGCCAAGCGGTTTAATGATGGCGTGGCCAAGGAGATTGCCGCGACGGGGCTGCCTTGGAACATTCAGCAGCTGGGATGCCGGGCGGAGTATACGTTCTGCAATCCGGCGCCGCGCAACGGTGGAGAGTCGGCGGCGGCGGGGGATTTTGAGCTGGAGCGATTTCTGCATCTGCATGCGCTCAATCGCGGGGTGCTGCTGACGCCGTTTCATAACATGGCGCTGATGTGCCCGGCGACGAGCGAAGCGGACGTGGACCTGCACACGAAGATCTTCGCGGAGGCGGCGAAGGAGCTGACGGACTGAGCGAGGGCGGGAAGAACAACGGTTTGAGAGGTGCGCCGAGGGGCGCGCTTTTTTTTTTGCGGGCGAAGGAGAAAAGGGGGAGGGGAGCAGCGAGGGGAGGAAGGAAGATACGGATTGAAAAAGAGAAAAAGGGGTGTATTCTGCAATTAGGAAGTAAGGCCTAGGTCCTGGATTCGGGTGAATCGGGACACGGGAGGTTTCCATGTTTCCCATGAGTTCGCTTCTTGCAGCAGCCCTCGCATTAATTCTTGTGTATCTCGCTTACGAATGGGTGCAGTTTGTGCGGTCATGGCTGGACAAACGGGGAAAGAGGCTGGTGACCTGCCCGGAGACGAAGCAGACGGTGGCGGTGGAGCTGGATGCGGTGGATGCGGCGCGGCAGGCGCGATGGGGCGGGGCGAAGATTCATTTGCAGGACTGCACGCGATGGCCGGAGCGGAAGGACTGCGGGCAGGAATGCCTGAGCCAGGTGCAGGCGGACCCGGAAGGATGCCTGGTGCGGAACACGGTGGCGAAGTTTTATAAAGGGGAGAGTTGCGTATTCTGCAAGACGCCGTTTGGCGAATTGCAGTGGCACGAGCATCCGCCGGCGCTGCTGGGAGCGGACCGCAAGACGCAATTGTGGAGCGAGGTGCCGGCGGAGAAGTTGCCGGAAGCGTTTGCGACGTCGTGGCCGGTGTGCTGGAACTGCCACATCGCGGAAGCGTTCCGGCGAGAGCATCCGGAGCTGGTAGTGGATCGTCCGTGGAATCGAGGGGCGATGGGGGAGATATTGCCGCAGGGGCGGGAGAAGAAGCAGACGCTGCCGATGTGAGCGGGCGGGAACGGATTGAGGCGCGGCCCGGAGCAGCCGGTTTACAATTCCCAACAGTAAAATCGTGAGGAGGCGCGGCGGAGGTTTGCGCGGAATTGCGCCCAAGCGCGCGGGAACGCGCTATTCTTGTGGGCACGCGGCAGCCCGGGGCGGGGTCGCGGGAAAATGCAGAAGCGAGGCGGAACGATGAGCGGGGAAGAGAAGAGCGAAGCGGAAAAGAGGGCGGAAGCGACGCAGGCGGCGCGGGCGGGAATCTGGCTGGGGATTGCGGCGATTGTGATGGCGTTTGGGGCACTGACCAGCGCGATCATCGTGCGGCAGGGAGCGGACCCGGAGTGGAAGCACGTGCAACTGCCGTGGATGATCTATGGCAATACGGCGGTGATTTTGCTGAGCAGCGTGACGCTGAAAAAATCGCGGAGAAAATCCGGGGAGGCGCCGGAGAGCGGATTGCCCTGGCTGAAGGCGACGCTGGGACTGGGACTGCTGTTTGTGCTGGGGCAGATGATGGCGTGGCTGCAGCTTGCCGGGCAGGGAATGTTTCTGGCGAGCAACCCGAGCAGTTCGTTTTTCTATGTGCTGACGGGGATTCACGGGCTGCATCTGCTGGGAGGAATCGTGGCGCTGGGCTACGTGGTGGCGCGGCTGGCGGGGAAGGAGCGGGCGGTGAGCGCATCGCTGTTCGAGGCCGTGAGCATTTATTGGCATTTCATGGGCGGGCTATGGGTGTACCTGCTGATCGTGATTCGGGCGAGGTTGTAGGCGCCGGAGCGCGGGGAATCCCGCCGAATCAGGAAGAGCTATCGAGAAATGTGCGGAAGCGGCGCGAGCGCGAGGGGTGGCGGAGCTTGCGCAGGGCCTTGGCTTCGATCTGGCGGATGCGTTCGCGAGTGACATCGAAGACCTGGCCGACTTCCTCGAGGGTGTGTTCGCTGCCATCCACCATGCCAAAACGCATTTTGATGATCTGCTCCTCGCGGGGCGTGAGGGTCTTGAGCATGGAGGCCATCTGGTCCTTGAGGTTGAGGTTGATGACCGCGTCGGCGGGAGAGATGGCGGTTTTATCCTCGATGAAATCGCCGAGGTGAGTTTCCTCTTCTTCGCCGATGGGGGTTTCGAAGGAGATGGGCTGCTGGGCGATTTTTTTAGTTTTGACGACCATCTCGACGGAGATCTCCATGCGCTTGGCGATTTCCTCGGAGGTGGGTTCGCGGCCGAATTCCTGGACGAGCTGGCGGCTGGTGCGCACCTGCTTGTTGATGGTTTCGATCATGTGCACGGGGACGCGGATGGTGCGGGCCTGATCGGCGATGGCGCGGGTGATGCCCTGGCGAATCCACCAGGTGGCGTAGGTGGAGAACTTGTAGCCGCGGCGCCATTCGAATTTGTCGGCGCCCTTCATGAGGCCGATATTGCCTTCCTGAATGAGGTCGAGAAATTGCAGGCCGCGATTGGTGTATTTTTTGGCGATGGAAATAACCAGGCGGAGATTGGCCAGGGTTAATTCGGTTTTGGCCTGCTGGGCTTCGGCTTCGCCGCGGATGATTTGCTGGAGAGCGCGCTTGAGGGTGCCGGGGCCGGTTTCGCCGGACTCCTCGATGTCCTTGAGCTGGGCGCGGCACAGGCGGAGAGCTTTTCTGGCTTCCGTGGCGGCCGCGCCGCGGGCGGCGGCGATGCGGCGTTCGAGGCGGGCGGCTTCGCGCTCGCCGGTGTGCAGGCGTTCGACCATGTGACGAACGATATCGGTCATGCGATGGATTTCGCGGGGCTGAAACTGGATGGAGCGGGTACGCTGGGAAAGAGTGACGCGCAGGCGGGCGAGGCGGCGGCGGGCGCGGCGGTAGACGGGCTTATTGGATTTGGGGGTGGCGCGCAGTTTGACGGCCTGCTGGAGGCCCGCGGTATAGAGGCGCTCGATCTCGTCGATGATTTTCAGGGTGGCGGCGGTTTTTTTGGCGACCTGCTCGTCGGAAAGTTCTTCCTCTTCGAAATGGACGACTTCCTTGATATGGCGGCCGCCGATGCGCAGTTCGCGTCCGGTGGCGATCAATTCCTTGAGGATGAGGGGAGAGCGGGAGATGGCTTTGCGCACGCGCATCTTGCCGCGTTCCATGCGCTTGGCCAGGACGACTTCGAGTTCGCGGGTGAGCAGGGGCACCATGCCCATTTCGCGGAGATAGACGCGGACGGGATCGCTGTTTTTTTCAAACTGAAAAGCGGGCTGCTCGTGTTCGGGTTCCTCGGAGTGAGCCAGTTCGTCGTGCGCGTGGGCGTCGGCGATCGGCGCGGCGCCGAGGGTGGCGCGAGCGGCGCCGGCGGCGGCGAGGTCCTCGTAGACATCGGTGCCGTCGCTTTCGAACGAGGAGAAGAGGTCTTCGGTTTCCTCGGTGGTGTGGCTGGAGGAGGCGAGGACGTCGTTGACTTCGTCCTGGAGCAGGTAGCCGCGGTCCTTGCCGAGTTTGATGAGCTGCTGCAGCTTCAGATGTTTTTCGTCGATTACGAGTGACAAATGAGTCTCCCTTGTATCAGTGCCGCTGAATGAGAGCGGTAAATATCGAATCCGCGCGGCCTCACTGGCCGGCGGCCTGCCGGGCGCCGGGCGATGGCCGCGGCGGGCGTTTGCCGGAAAACGGCAGAAACTGTTTTCCCGCGGCGGCTTTGGGGCGGCGGGGGGAAGGCGCGGGAGCGTTGCCGGGGAAATGGAGGGGGTCGCGCAGGCTCTGCAATTCGCGGTAGTAGTAAAGCGGGCTGGGGCGGTGCTGCTTGAACTTGAGGCTTTTCAGGAAGGCGATTTCCGCCGGGGAAGCGTCGCCGCTCATCGAGGTGTCGCGGATAAATTCGCGGAAGCCCTGCTCTTCATTGCGAGGGAGGCCGGATTCCAATTCCACAAACTGAAACTGGAGAAGCTGTGGCGAAGCGGGGCGGCGGTTGAGGGTGATTTCCAGGGCGAAGGAATTGAGGTCGATATCCCAGGAGGCGATGAGGGGAGCGAGGAAGGAGGAGCAATGCTCCGGGGAGATGTTGAAGACGCCGGTATGAAGGAAGCCGAGGAGGGCGGCGCGGCGGGGCGGGCTGCCGCCGTTTTTCAGGCGGGTGCGGGCGGCGTGCTGGGCGGCATGAAGAAGGGCGCGGGTGACGAAGCGCTCGAGTTCGCCGAAGGACTGTTTTTCGAAACTGGAGCGGAGCTGGGCCTGCTTTTCGGGATGGCATTTGCGGAGGAGCAGTTCGCGAACTTCAGGAAAAAGGGCGGCGGGCGAGCCGGCGAGGGAATTTTTCAGATCTTCGCGGCGCTGGGCTTCGGCGATGGAGGAAAGGGTTCCGCGGGGAAGGCGGAGGAAGGAGTTCATGCGTTCGTAGAGGGCGGTGCGGCTGGCAGCGGGAGGAGCCTTCCTGCGGGTGAGAAGCTGGGAGATGTAGGACTCGGTGACGCGAGCGGCGGCGGCGAGGCCGCGCTGTTCGAGGCCCAGTTCTTCGAGCCGCTGTTTGATCGCCAGACGAACGTCCACGGACTCTCCCCGACTTCACTGAACAAGTAAAGTACAGTATAGCGCAGAAGTAAAATATTGACAAGTCTGGTAAAGTGGCGCATTGTGGACTTATGCCCAACCGCCGGAACCAAGCCGTGGTGTCTTCCGCTGCAGAAAATCGAATGCCCGTGGAACGGTCCGCGGGGGCCGGCGCATGACGAAACTCTATGTGGGGAACCTCTCTTCGGAAGTGACCAGCGACGGCTTGCAGCAGTTATTCAGCGACAAGGGATTCGCGGTGAGCGCGGCGCGGGTGATTTGCGACCGGGAAGGGGGACGCTCGAGGGGATTCGGATTCGTGGAGATGGAGTCGGCGGAAGACGCCGAGCGGGCCGTGGGGGAGCTGCACGGGCAGGACCTGAAAGGCAAAGCGCTGCAAGTGAACGAAGCGCGGCCGCAGGGAACGCCGGGAAACGGCTGCCGGACGGGGAACGGCCGCTAATCCGGCGGGGCGGAATGGCGGTGAGGGGATGTTCGGTGGATGGATGCGGTCAGGAGGAAGTATGCAGGCTCGCGCGGCGGGAGAGTACATCAAGCATTCGCAGTACGGTTGCGGAGTGGTTAAGGAATCGAATCCGAGCCGGACGACGATTGATTTTGACGAGCACGGAGTGAAGCTGTTCGTGACCAGCCTGATGGTGGTGGAAGCGGCGGAGGGAGTTCCGCCGAAGCGGCGGCGGGCGCGGCGGGTGAAGGCCGGCGAGGCAGTCCCGGCGGTTAAAATTGCGAAGGCGGGGCCCGCGGGGAAGTCTGCCGGGGTGGTTCGCAAAACGAAATGAGCGCGGAACCGATTGTGCAGTACGTGGGATTCGAGGCCAAGGCGCTGGTGCGGGAGTACCGGTTCAAAGTGCGGGAAGCGGGCGCAGAGAGGGAGTTCCTGCTGAACATCGCCAACGAGGCGTTCGTCTCGCACCGCGCCAGTTACCAGGATGCGCCGGGAATCTGCGCGGTGCGGCTGCACGTGGAGCTGGCGGCGTTCGCGAATCATCCGCCGGAAACAAAATACGAAATTACGGGCGCGGAACTGGATACCTACCGGGAGGCTCGCGCGCCCAAGCGCGGGCAGGCGCCGTGGGCGAAGAAGACGCAAGAGGATTACTAGCCGGGACGAAAGGCTATGCCGCAGGCGAAGTTCCCACCGATCATTCGAAAGAAAAAATTCCGTTACTATAAATGCGATTTGCGCAGGAGCGCGAGGAAGCGATGCCATGGAAGGAGTGTTTGGTGTGGACCTTGTGAAAGTGGCGCGCCCGGAGGGAATCGAACCCCCGACCATCTGCTTAGAAGATAAATCCAGATGTGCTATCTCGTTGATTCGTCTTGGCTCTGCGTACTTCTTGCATCACCGTTTTGCATGGTTTTTGGGCCTTATTGGACCCAAGTTGGACCGACTGCACCCCTCTGATGAGACAGTTTTCGATGGGCCCAGTTTCCGATTTCTAAAAGCGTTCTTGCGTCTCCTGGCAGGAGAAGGGTGCAGGGGAAGGGTGCGGCATTCGAGTCCGCGACGACGAAGCCAGAATCACTTTGCTCAGGCGGCGAGCCAGTGTTCGAAGAGGGCGCGGGCCTTGGCGCCTTCCATGCGCCGGCGCACGGCGTCGAGCACGCGGCAGGTGAGCGCGCCGTCGGCGCCGTAGAAGCCCAGCCAGTAGGGCATGTGGAAGTCGAGGGGAATGCGCGCAATTTCCAGCTTTGGCTTACGCACGCGAAAAAAGCCCTGCTGGAAGACGATGCGCAGCACTTTGTCCGTTAACAATTGCTCTCCGCGGGATTCATCGAGGCCGGGTTCCAGGCGGTTGCGCGTTTCCACATGGAGAAGATCTTCCCTGCCGGGAATGCGCGGGAATTCGAACAGATCGAGAGTGCCCTGGACCGCGTCCAGAGCAAAGACGCGCGTCTGCGCGGGGGCGTTTCCGCTCATTCCTTCCAGGCGCACCTGGTAGACGCGGTAGGGCACGTAAGCGTCAGCGACTTGCCGCAGAAGATTGCGCTGCGCGGAAGCGAGCAGGCGGCGCAAGCCGCGCGGATCGAGAATGCGAATGGCCTCTTCGCGAGAGACGTTGGGCTTGAGCGTGCAGATCGCTGCTGGTTGCATGGTGCGGCCCGCGGCTAGCGGAAATAAATCCACAAGGCCAGAACGGTGGTGACCAGGAGCGCAGTGAACGCCAGATTCAGGACGTGTTCGCGGTGCGTCTCCTTCGCGAGCTGAACCGTGGGCAGGTCCGTGGTTTCCAATTTCTGATTCACGGTGGCGAAGGTCAGCCCGGCGATTTTTTCGCGGGAGGGCGGCGGATAAAGCAGGCTCACGCCGATGAGCACGGCCGAGCACAGGATAAACATGAAAATGGCGTAGTGCAGGAAGTTCATGTCCACGGTCCAGCGCACGAGGGGCGAGGAGAAGTGGCGCGTCTTGTCCAGCACTTCGAAAATAAAGCGGCCCGCTCCCAGCACGAAGCCGAACAGGAGCGAACTGATGGCGCCTTCGCCATTCAGGCGGGGCCAGAGAATTCCAAAGATGAAGCAGGCAGCGATCGGCGGGCTGATGTAGGCCTGCACGCTTTGCAGGTAGATGTAGAGCTGCGCGCTGAGCAGGTGAATGAAGGGCACCCAGAGAATGCCCAGGACGACCATTGCGCCGGTGGCGATGCGTCCAAAGGCGACCAGTTGCACTTCGGTCGACTGGGGACGCAGCTTCTTGTAAAAATCGAGCGTGACCATGGTGGAGGCGGAATTGAAGACGGAACTCATGGCGCCCATCAGCGCGGCCAGCAGGGCGGCGATCATCAGGCCCACGAGGCCCGCGGGCAGAAGATTGACGATCAGCGTGGGGTAGGCGATGTCGCCGTTGGTGACGTGTCCGTTGGAGGTGGCAAAGAGGGAGGGATAGAGCGCGAAAGCGATCAGGCCGGGCAGCACGAGAATGAACACGGGCAAAATCTTGAGGAAGCCGGCGAAGATGGTTCCGGCCTTGGCGTGGCCTTCGTCTTTTGCGGAGAGAACGCGCTGCACGATGACCTGGTCCGTGCACCAGTACCAGATGCCCAGGATGGGCGCGCCGAAAAAGATTCCGGTCCAGGGAAAATCGGTGTCGGTGGCAGGCTTGATCATGTGGAAATAGGAGGCGGGGAGTGCGGCGCGGAGGCCGGCCAAGCCGCCGACTTTTTCGAGACCGATGACCGTCAGGATTACGGCGCCGGCGATGAGGATCAAGGTTTGCACCAGGTCGGTATAGATGACCGCGGCGAGACCGCCGGCGATGGTATAGATGCCGGTGGCGATGACGAGGATGATGGCGGCGGTGAGCGGATGCCAGCCGGCGACGCGTTCGAGGACGATGGCGGCGGCGTAGAGGTGCACGGAAATCTTGGTGAAGATGTAGGCGATGATGGAAATGCTGGCGAGATAGGTGGCGCAGTGGCGGTTAAAGCGGCGCTCGAGAAATTCCGGCATGGTGAAGACGTTGGAGCGCAGATAGAAGGGAACGAAAACCCAGCCGAGAATCAGAAGGATCATGCAGGCCAGCCATTCGAAATGTCCGACAGCCAGGCCGGAGCTGGCGCCGGAGCCGGCGAGGCCAATGAAATGCTCGGTGGAAATGTTGGAAACGAAGAGGGAAGCGCCGATGGCGAACCAGCCGACGTTACGGCCGGCGAGAAAATAGTCTTCGGAGGTGCGCTCCTTGCGAGAGAAGTAAAAGCCGATGCCGAAGATGATGAGGAAATAGACGCCGATGATGGCCAAGTCCACCGGAGCGAGAGTCCTGTGGGTGACGGCTACGGCTGAAGCGACGAGCATGCCAACCTCCTTATTCCGGACAAGCCGGCGAGCCGGCCTGGTCCCGCCGGGCACGGGAGAAAAAAATTTACCCGGATGTTTTGGGCCTTTCGCCTGTCTGCGCGGAATGATTTAAGTAAATCGTTTTACTTGAAACCATCCAGCGACTGCGCAGCGATCGCATTGCGCCCGCACTCTACAGCAACTTGGCCGCAAACACAATCCCATCTTACCGGAGGGAACTCCGCGTCAGCGCCAGATCAGGGTATTGACGGAATCACTCTCGAGAAGAAGGCTGGCTGACCAGCGCCCCAAGCGCAGCTCGCAATTCCTGGCGGCGCCGGAATTGGTGAGGATGAGCACGCATTGTCCATCAGGATTCTCGAAGGCGGCGTGAGACAAATCTTGCGTGGCGCTCTGGGAGTCGAAGCGGAGCGCGCCGCGGCGGATCAGCCGGGAATAATGAGCCAGGGCCCAATATTGGCCGCTCCGGGAGATTTCTCTGGTCTGGGAATGAATCGTGAGCATTCCCCCGCAGTCAAAGGGTCCGATATTGGGGCGGCCCTTTTCGTCGAGAGCGAAGTTCCAGGCGGTGATAGATTGCGACCAGTTGCGAAGCACTTCGGTGAAGGTCTTGCTCCATGTGCTCCAGTCGCTGGAATAGTCCGCGTCCGTGTAGTCCGGACCGCCTTCGGTCCAGTGCATGCCCACGTCCGGAAAGGCGGCATGCACGCGGCTCATGTCTTCGGGCTTGCCGGCATAGCCATGCCAGGCGATGCCGGCGGCAAAGGGGAGAACCCCGGGGGCTTCCAGTTCGGCAATGGCGCGGCCCCACAGGTTGTAGTTGTGATCGATGAGCCAGATTTTGGTGGGCAGGCCGGCTTGTTGCAGGAGCGGGCCCAGGTATTTGCCGACAAATTTGATTTCGCTTTCCTGCGGCCAGAGGCAGGCGGGCATGCGGCCGTCCTGGTCGGTATCGACTTCGTTTTGAACGGTCACCGCCTGCACGGGGACGCCTTCTGCTTCATAGCCCCGCAGGAATTTCAGGAAATAGTTGGCGTAGGCCGGCAGGTATTTCGGGCGCATGGAGCCGCCCAGCATCGAGCCATTGGCCTTCATCCAGCCCGGAGGACTCCAGGGGGAAGCGAAAAGAAATAGATCCTTGTTCACGCGGCGCGCTTCGCGCAGCGCGGGAAGAATGGTGGTGCGGTCGTGGGCGATGGAGAAGCGCGAGAGGTCCGGGTCGGCATCGCCATCGTCGTAGCTGTACAGAATGGTCGAATAATCGCTCGCGCCCATGCACAGGCGGCAGACGTTCAGTCCCATCTCCGCCGGGTCGAACAGTTCGTGAAACAAGCGCTCGCGCTCGGAGGAAGAGAGCCGGGAGAACGTGTAACAGGCGGCCTCGGTGAAAGCGGCGCCGAAGCCCAGGATGGATTGAAATGTTTTTCCGCGATCCAGCACAACGGCCTCGCGGGACGGCGCGCCGTCGGCCGGCCGCCAGGAGATCGAAGATGCCGGCGCGAACCGGCGCTTCCCGCTGGTTACCCGAATCGCCAGGTCGCCGGGGGGAGGACCGGACGCGGTCTCTTTCGTTGCCGGCGGAAGCTCCGGCAATGCCTGAGCGGCCGCAAGGGCCGTGATGCCCGCACCCGATGCTTTCAGGAATTCCCGCCGTGTACGCTCTCTGGTCATAGAGCCTCCTCTCGCGAAGAAGAAGCACAGTACCTGCAAAAATTTCAAAGCGCAATAACGGCGGAAAACTGCGGCGCGATTTTGGCGTTTCCCCGGAGGAGCTTTTCAGCTACGCTTGCCACGGAGCGCCGTAATCCGGCGATCGGTTCAAAATGAAAGTTCGGCCATTTCGATTCGCGGAAACGCAGCCATTGGGGAGAAGGCGGCATAGTCTCGCTCGCAAGGCCGGCCGGCGCTGGATTCCACAACTTCTTTTCCTGCTATGCGTATCGGGAGGCTCGGTGAATGCGCAGGTGGCGCCGAAGCAGCCGGAGATCCTGACGAAGGTGGATCAGGTGAGGAAATTGAGTCCGGAGCAAGCCGCTCAGGGTTATCCCGTGCGGGTGCGCGGCGTCGTCACGGGCGACGTACCTTCGCCTGATTTCTTTGTGCAGGATGCCACCGCCGGAGTCTATGTGGAGGGCAACCAGTCGCATCTGTTTCCGCACCGGCTGGGGGATTTGGTGGAAATTGAAGGAATCACCGGACCGGGAAAGTTTGCGCCGGTGATTCGCGAGAAGAAGCTGCGCGTGCTGGGCAAGGGGAGATTGCCCAAGGCCAAGCTGTATTCGTTCAGCGAGTTTTCCGATGGGCAACTGGACAGCCAATGGGCGCAGGTGCGCGGGATTGTGCGCTCGGTTTCGATTGATCGCACTTCGTGGCAGGAAATTGCCCTGGCCATGCGCGTGGTTTCCGGCGCGGGGGAATTTGGCGTGCGCGTGCCGATTCCCCGGGAAGGCGATTTTTCCTCCTGGATCGACCGCGAAGTGCTGATTGAAGGAGTATGCGGGAGCCGCTTCAATTATCAGCGACAGCTGAGCGGAGTGCTTTTTTACGTGCCGCGCCTGAGTTTCATCAAGGTGGATGCGCCGGCCGAGGAGGTGCCTTTCTCGGCTTTATTGCGTTTTTCTCCGGCGGAAGGGGTGCGGCACCGGGTGCGAGTGCGCGGAGTGGTCACCTATCAGCAGCTGGGCAGCGCGCTCTTCCTGCAGGCGCAGGGAAGGGGACTGCGCGTGCTCAGCCCGCAGGACACGCGGCTGGAAATCGGCGATGTCGTGGACGCCATGGGATTTCCCGTCATGGGCGAATCCGCTCCGGTTCTCACCGACGCCGTTTTTCATCGCATCGAACATAGCGACTCTCCCGCGCCGGTCAAGCTCAACCTCGCGGCTCCCTGGGAGCAATACGACGGCACGCTGATCACCACGGACGCCACGCTGCTCGGCCGCCAGATGCAGGCCGGTGGTTTGCGCCTGGTTCTGCGCACCGGCGATAATCTTTTTGACGCCACCGTCCAGCCCGCGGATTTAGCCGCGCGCCTTTCCTCGATTCCGCTCAATAGTGAAGTGCGTATCAGCGGAATCTGTCTGGTGCGCAGTGGCGGCATGTGGGCCTTGCCGCAATCCTTCCGCGTGCTCGTTCGTTTTCCGCAGGACGCGCTGGTTCTGCGCGCCCCTTCCTGGTGGAACCTGCGCCATACGCTCTGGCTGCTGGGGATCACCGCGGCTATTCTGCTGCTGGTGCTGGCCTGGATGGTTGTTCTCGGCGGCCGCTTGCGCGAGCAGATGTCCGCGCTTCGCCAGAAATTGCAGCAAGGAGCGGTGCTCGAGGAGCGCAACCGCATCGCGCGCGAACTGCATGACAATCTGGAACAGGAACTCGCGGGCATCAGCATGCAGCTGGATTTGGCCGCCGATTGTTTTCAGCAAGCGCCGCAGATTGCCCATCAGGCCGTGCAAACGGCGCGGAACATGAGCCGGCACAGCATGATCGAAGCGCGCCGCTCGGTGTGGGACTTGCGCTGCCATCTGCTGGAGAAAGGCGATCTGGGCTCGGCCCTCGGCGAAATCGTGCAGCCCTTGCTCGCGCGCAACGGCTCGAAAGTAGACGTGCGCATCACCGGCCGGCGCGTTCGCCTTCCCGGCTCCATGGAAATGAATCTTCTGCGCATTGGCCAGGAAGCCGTGGCCAACGCCGTGCAGCATGGGCAGGCCCGCAATATTGAGATCTCCCTGGAATACGAAGAGCGTGCCGTGCGCCTCTGCATCAGCGATGACGGCTGCGGCTTTAGCGGAGAGCAGGCTTCTCCCACGGGCCATTTCGGACTTCTGGACATGCGCGAGCGCGCCCACTCCATGGGTTCCTCGCTCCGCGTGGAGAGCCAGCCGGGCCATGGCGCCCGAATCGCCGTGGAAGTTCCCGTGAAGGAGTCCTGACTCCGCCATGAAAAGCGCCAAGGCCATCCGCATCCTCGTCGTTGACGATCACTTCATGGTACGCATGGGCCTCGCCGCTTCCCTCAGCGTCGAATCGGACATGGAGGTTGTGGGCGAAGTGGGCAGCGGCGAAGCCGCCCTCGGCGCTTATCGCAAGCTTCGCCCCACTCTTGTTCTCATGGACGTCCGGCTGCCCGGGATGAGCGGCGGCGATTCCGCCGCGGGCATTCTGCGCGAGTTTCCCGACGCCGCCATCCTCATGCTCTCCACGCACGCCGGAGAGGAGGAAGTCTACCGCGCTTTGCAAGCCGGGGCCCGTGGCTACGTCCTCAAGAGCGTCCTCCGCGAAGAACTTCTCCACGCCATCCGCGAGGTCTTCGCCGGACGCCGCTATGTGGACCCCACCGTGGCCTCCGTGCTGGCTTCCCGCGTCGGCCATCGCTCGCTCACCAGCCGCGAGATCGAAGTCTTACACATGGTGGCCAAGGGCATGGGCAACAAGGAGATCGCCGCCGCTCTGGACATCGCCGAAGCCACCGTCAAGCTCCACGTCAGCCACATTCTCGAGAAATTGAACGTCAAGGACCGCACCGAAGCCGCCACCGCCGCCTTGCAGCGGGGCATTATTGCCCTCGGCTAGCTTTTGCCCTTTCGATCTACCTATACGAAAGTTGTATGTCCATCCCCTACCTCTGCTTTCTGGACATTCCACGTTCCCCGCAATACCATGCGCCCATCAATTGCTCGATGGGGACGGGCGAGCGCTTCCTGTAGTTACGGCGCGCTTCGCCGCAAAAAGTCATTGGAGGGTGGAATGTTCAGTAAGCAGATTGGAAAAGTGGCACGAATCGTTTTGCAGAGCCTGGCGGTCGCGTTGCTTGTGAGCCTCTGCGCGGCGGTCTCGTCCGCGCAGGTCACTTCCGGCACGATTTTCGGCACGGTCAAGGACTCCAGCGGGGCCGTGGTTGCCAAAGCCAAGGTTACCGCCACTAATGCTTCCGAGGGTATCACCCGCACCGTCTCCACCAACGACGAAGGCGGCTTCGTGCTCCCCAATCTTGCTCCGGGCACCTACGCCATCACTGTCGAAGCCGCGGGCTTCAAGAAACTGGAAAAGACCGGACTGGTGCTCTCCGCCGCCGACCGGCTGAACGCCGGGGACTTCTCCCTCACCGTAGGCGCCGCCGCAGAACAGGTCACCGTGACCGCCGAAGCCGCGCAGATGCAGCTGCAGTCCAATTCCGGCGAGCGCTCCGACCTGATAACAAGTAAACAGCTCAACGACGTGGCCATGAACGGGCGGAACGTGCTGGACTACATGAAGCTCATTCCCGGCGTCATCAGCAGCTTTAGCGGCGCGCAGTCCGGCACCGGCGGGCTGGACTCCATGAACATCAACGGCTCGCGCGGCAATCAGCACGAATTCACCATCGACGGCGCCTCCAACGTGGACACCGGAAACAACGGCGGCACCCACGTCACCATCAACCCGGATGCCATCGAGGAAGTCAAAATCCTCACCTCCAACTACCAGGCCGAGTTCGGCAAGGCCGCCGGCGGACAGATTGCCATCGTGACCAAGAGCGGCAGCAATCAGTTCCATGGCAATGTGCGCTTCTTCCATCGCCACGAGCAGTTCAACGCCAACGAATGGTTCGCCAACAAGAATGGAATTGCGAAACCCCTCTACCGCTACAACGATTCCGGATATCAGATTGGCGGCCCCGTGCATATTCCTGGCAGAGATTTCAATAAGAACAAGGACAAACTGTTCTTCTTCTGGAGCCAGGAGTTCTATCAGCAACGGCTACCCATCGGCGGAACCGCGCATTTCTATACCCCGACGGCGCTGGAGCGGAAGGGTGACTTTTCCCAATCCACCGACGGCAATGGCACGCCCATCGTCATCGCCGGGCCGGGGATTACGAATAATGTGATTGATCCCACGCAACTCCCCGCCGGGCAGCAGGCCGTTTTCACCCAAGTGCAGAAAATGCTGAATCTCTTCCCGTTGCCCAACGTGAGCGGGTTTGGGGTAAACGGACAGAATTACAATTTCGCGGAAGCGCTTTCAGGCGTTCAACCGCGGCGGGAAGAAATTCTTCGCATCGACTATCAGATGGACAGCAAGAATCGCCTCTACGGCCGCTGGGACCACAATGCCGAATCCAGTTCCGCCCCGTTCATCGGCTTTCCCGGGCCCTTTGGCATCTTTGCCTGTTCGTCCTCGATCAATTTCCCCGGCGGCTGCACGCAGAAGCATCCCGGTTGGAACTTTTCCCTGAATCTGGTCAGCACCATCCGGCCGAACCTGCTCAATGAATTCTCCGTGGGGCCCAGCCACACTCTCTCGCTCGCCGACGGCACCAATGGAAATATTTCCCTCGCCGCGAATGGCATTACTTTGCCACTGCTCTATCCTGCGGACACCATTCCAGACTTGGGATTCGGCGGACTTTCGAATGTCAATTTCGGCGGCGGCTATCTCGGGGGCACTCCCTGGAAGCAGGCCAACACCACCATCAACGTCAACGACAACCTGACCTGGGTAAAGGGAGCGCACACCTACAAGTTTGGCGCCTTCTACCAGCGCAACCGCAAGGACCAGATTGCCTGGGGCAACGTCAACGGGCAGATCAACTTTGGTACGGGACCAACCAGCGGCGGAACCTGTCCCGGTGGGCCGGACACCTGCACCTTGGGTGATCCGCTCGCCAGCGCCCTGCTGGGTTCCTACGATTCATTCAATCAAGACACAGCGCGTCCCACGGGCTACTTCCGCTATAACCAGGTGGAACTCTATCTGCAAGACACCTGGAAGCTGTCTCCCCGCTTTACGCTCGACTACGGCATGAGATTTTCCTGGATTCCGCCGCAGGTCGACGCCAAGAATCAAGTGGCCCTTTTTGATCCGGCAGCCTACAACCCCGCCAGTGCCGTGCAGATTGATAACGGCGGAAATATCGTTCCGGGAAGCGGCGACCCCCTGAATGGTATGCGCTTCGCATCGGAGCGCACCATCCCGGCGGGTGGCTGGGGCGGCCGTGGCCTCATGCCGGAGCCGCGCATTGGATTTGCCTATGACGTTTTCAGTAACCATAAAACCATCGTCCGCGGCGGTTTTGGCATGATGCACGACCGCATCCAGGGCAACCTGATTTACAACCCCGTCTTCAGCAATCCCAAGCTGGTACGCCAGGCGTCGCTCGGCGCCGGCAATCTTGCCAATCTTTCCAATCCCTCCGTCGGGAGCGGAGTGTCCAACAATATCCTGGGCGGGTCCAAGGACGGCAAGATTCCCACGGTTTTCAGCTTCAGTCTCGGCATACAGCGGGAAATCGCCCGGGGCACGACGCTGGACATCGCCTATGTGGGGACCATGGGACGTCACCTCGTGACTGCGCGGAACATCAATACGATTCCGTACGGCTATACGTTCTCTCGCGCGGCTCAGGATCCGGCAAACTACACCGGCTACTGCGCGGCTCCCCTGCCGGGCGACCTCTGCACCAACGGCATTCCCGCCGTGGAACCCGGCCTCCCTTCCGAATATGCGGCGGCCGGCTACAACTTCAGCGGGCAGTTTGCCTACGGAAAGCCATCCTATACGGACGCCGCTCTGGCGCCCTACAAGGGATATGGCGCGATTGAGTACCTCCAGTTCGACGGCACTTCCAATTACAATTCCTTGCAGGTCTCCTTGCAGCGCCGTTTCAGCAAGGGCCTGACCTTTGGCGCCGTCTACACCTGGTCGAAAGCTCTGACCACGGCGAATGCCGACGAGGATGCGCAGGATCCCTTCTACGCCCGCTTGGTTGGCTACCGCACGGCAAATTGGGACCGCACCCACGTGTTTGCGGCCAACTACATCTACGACCTCCCGAATCTGTCGAAGCATCTGGGCGGCTCCAAGTGGCTCTCCTACATTACCGATAACTTCCAGTTGAGCGGCGTGACACAATTCATGACCGGCACACCGCAAGAGCTGAACACCTGGAATAACGGGTGGTTCGAATCGGGCGCCATACTCGGTTCCAATTTCGCGTGGGATAACAGAATTCCTTCCTACGCCTACACACTGGACAGCAGCGGAAATCCGGTTCTTCCCAAGATCGGTGCGCCACCGACAGGAACGCGGGACATCCTGCGCACGGGCGGCTTGCAGAACTGGGACCTGTCGCTATTCAAGAATATTTCGCTGAAGGAACACTACTCCCTGCAGCTCCGCCTCGAGGCGTTCAACGCGTTCAACCATCCAAACTTCAACAACAAGAATTACAACGTCAATATCAGCTATCCGGCGCAATGGTGGATGTACGGTTCCTATTCCATCTCCAAGGGCACCCCTTGGGGGACCAACGCGGACACTTACGGCGGCGTCGGCGGTTTCCGCGTCCTGCAACTCGGCGCCAAGCTGTATTTCTAACTTGTAGTAGTCGTTCGCACCACGGGCCCGCAGTCACCCCCTGCGGGTCTTTTTTCCTGCACTCATGCGCTACTACGATCGAGGCCCGCGATGAAAAATATTTTCCGCTCCGCTCTTATTCTCCTGTTTTTCGCCCTTCTCCCCGCCCGCTCCCAGACCCCGCCGCCCTCCCCGGCGGCCATCGAAGCCCGAGTCAACTCCATGCTTCAGCAGATGACCCTCGAAGAAAAAGTGGACTTGATCGGCGGCTCCGACGATTTCTATATCCGCTCCATCAAGCACATTGGCCTGCCGCGTCTGAAAATGGCTGACGGTCCCTACGGCGTGCGCAATTACGGCCCCTCGACCACCTTCGGCGGCATCGGGCTGGCCGCCTCCTGGGACACCGATCTCGTTCAGCGACTCGGCTCCGTCATCGGTCAGGACGCTCGCGCTCGCGGCGTTCATTTCCTGCTCGGCCCCGGCGTCAATATTTACCGCGCGCCCATGAACGGCCGCAATTTCGAATACTTTGGCGAAGACCCCTTCCTCGCTTCGCGCACCGCCGTCGCCTACATTCGCGGCGTGCAGAGCCAGCGCGTCAGCGCCACCATCAAGCATTTCCTGGCCAACAACCAGGAATACGACCGCCACAACTCCGACTCGCTCATTGACGAGCGCACCTTGCGCGAAATCTATCTCCCCGTCTTCGAAGCCGCCGCCAAGGAAGCGCGCGTTGGTGCCATCATGGACTCCTACAACCTGACCAACGGCGTGCACATGTCCCAGAACGGCTACTTCAACACCACCATCGCCAAAAACGAATGGGGCTTCGACGGCATCATCATGTCCGACTGGGACTCCACCTACGACGGCGTAGCCTGCGCCAACGGCGGGCTGGATCTGGAAATGCCGGCGGGCAAATTCATGAACCGCGAGACGCTGCTCCCCGCGCTAAACTCCGGCAAGCTCAAGCTCGCCACCCTCGACGACAAGGTCCGCCGCATCCTGCGCACCGCCGCGCGCTTCGGCTGGCTCGACCACGAGCAGACCGACCTCGCCATTCCGCTCCTCAATATGAAAGGGCGCCACGTGGCTCTCGAAGCCGCCCGCTCCGCCATGGTCCTCCTGAAAAATGATGGCAATCTCCTCCCGCTGAGAAAACAAAAGATAAAATCGCTCGCCGTCATTGGCCCGGATGCCTATCCCGCCCAGGTTGTCGGCGGCGGCAGCGCCGGTGTGCAGCCTTTCGCCGCTGTCAGTTTCCTCGAAGGCCTGGCCACGTATCTGGACGGCAGCGCCAAGGTCACCTACCACCGCGGACTGCCCACTCCCTCTGACATGGCCAACAGCACTTCCTTCTCGGTAGACCCCGAAGGCCGCCAACCCGGCCTCGCCGCCGAATATTTTAATAACTCCACACTCTCCGGATCTCCCGTCGTTCGCCGCACCGACGCGCACATCAACGCCGAGCGCAACTTCGGCGACGGCGTCAATCAGAACGACGTTTCCGCGCGCTGGTCCGGCTATTTCACTCCCGCCGCTTCCGGTGAGCATCTCCTTTTCGTGTACGGTCCCGGCGAAGGCGGCGCCACGCGCCTCACCGTGGATGATAAGGTGCTCATCGACAATTGGGACCGCGCCAACGCGGTGGTCAGCCAGATGCGCATTCCTCTCTCCGCCGGCCCGCACAAAATCAAATTCGAATTCTCCGTGCACTGGAGCTGGGGCGGCCCCACCGTGCGCCTCGGCATTGTTCGCCCGGAGTCCCTGGTTAGCGCCGAGGCCAGAGAACTGGCAGCGCATTCCGACGCCGTGGTCATCGCCGTGGGCTTCGATCCGGAAAGCGAAAGCGAAGGCGGCGACCGCACCTTCGAGCTTCCTCCCGGGCAAGCGGAACTCATCAACGCCATCGCCGCCGCCAATAAAAATACCGTGGTCGTCGTCATTGCCGGCGGCGCCGTCGATGCCACGTCCTGGCTCGACCACGTTCCCGCGCTGCTGCATGCCTGGTATCCCGGCCAGGAAGGCGGCACGGCCCTCGCCCAAATTCTCTTCGGCGATTTCAGTCCCTCGGGAAAACTGCCCATCTCCTTCGAGCGCCGCTGGGAGGACAACGCCGTTCACGACAGCTATTACCCCGCGGGCAGCGAAAGGAAAGTCTCCTACAGCGAAGGCATTTTCCTCGGCTACCGCCATTTCGATAAATCCGCCGTCAAGCCCCTGTTTCCTTTCGGCTTCGGGCTTTCCTACACGACGTTCTCCTACAAAAATCTTTCCGTGGCTCCGCAAACTTCCGCCGACGACCAGTCCGTCACCGTCAGCTTCGATCTCACCAACACCGGCAAACGCGCCGGCGCGGAAGTGGCCCAACTCTACGTCGGCGATCGCCACGCCGTCGTCCCCCGCCCGGTGAAGGAGCTGAAAGGCTTCGCCAAAGTCATGCTGCAACCCGGCGAAACCCGCCGCATTTCGATTCTTCTCGATCGCCGCGCCTTCTCCTATTACGATGTCCAGGCGCACCGCTGGACTGCCGCGCCCGGCGACTTCGACCTTTTGATCGGCAGCTCCGCCGCCCAAATTGAGCTCACCGGCAAGTTCACGCTGCGGGCACGCTGAAATTCCGCGGCGGCCTGGATGTCTTGGAGGCCGTATGAAGCGCCCTTGCGCCCCAGTGCTCGCCATCAGTTTCGTGCTGCTGTCCGTGGCGATGATCATTACTTCTGGCGCACGGCAGGCCAGCATGCCTGCCCACGATGGCCAGTGGGTGCTGACCTGGAGCGATGAGTTCAACGGCCCCGATGGCTCGCCGGTGGATTCCTCGAAATGGGTTTTCGAACTCGGCGGAGGCGGCTGGGGAAATCAGGAGCTCGAAACCTATACGGACCGCGTGAAAAACGCGCGCCAGGAAGACGGCCACCTCGTCATCCAGGCCCATAAAGAAAATATCCGCCCGCCCGATGGCCCCTCTTGGAACTACACTTCCGCCCGATTGAAAACGCTCGGTAAATTCTCGCAAACCTACGGCCGCTTCGAAGCCCGCATCAAAATTCCCTCCGGACAGGGACTGTGGCCGGCCTTTTGGATGCTGGGCGAAGACATGGACAAATCCGGCTGGCCCGATTGCGGCGAGATCGACATCATGGAAAATGTCGGCAAGGAGCCTTCCAGGGTGCATGGAACCCTTCATGGACCGGGTTATTCGGGAGCGGGCGGCCTCGAAGCCTCTTACGAATTGCCCGGCAATCAGCGCTTCGCCGATGCGTTTCATCTCTTCGCCATCGAGTGGGAACCCGGCATCCTTCGTTTCTATGTGGACGATATCCTCTACTCCACGCGCCGTCGTGAGGATCTTCACCCCGGCCAGAAGTGGGTCTACGATCATCCTTTTTTTCTGCTTCTCAATGTGGCCGTGGGCGGCGGCTGGCCGGGCGACCCGGACGCTTCCACGGTCTTTCCGCAATCCATGCTCGTGGATTATGTGCGTGTCTATCGGAAGGCGGCGCGCTAGCGTTCGCGCGAAGGCGCAATATTTCTTGTTGCACGGGGCCGCAGCATCCAGATTCCCAGCATGAGAACGACGCTCGCAAAAGGAACGGTCAGTCCGGCCCGCAGCGAAGTCCAGTGCGCGGAGATGGCCCCGACCATCCAGGGAAGCAGCGCGCCGCCACAGGAACTCAAGCTGAAGAAGACGGCTCCGAAGCGGCGCGCTTTGGTCGCGAAAGTCGCCGTCATGCAGGAGATCAACAGGGGATAGACAGCCCCCAGGCCCAGTCCGGAGGCGGCCGTTGCGCCGGCCAAGGCCGCACCGGATTGGGCGGAGAGCAGCAGAAAAGTTCCTATGGCGGACAGTAGCAGGCTGGCGAGAAGAATTTCGCTCTCGCGAGCCAGCTTTAACGCCGCCGGCAAAAGAGCTCTGCCGAGCAACAGGCCTCCCCAGAAGAAAGAGGGAGTCAGCAACCAAAGCGTGCCGCCGCCAATGCGCTGGGCATGGCTGGCCACCCATCCGCCGAGGGCGTTTTCACAGCCGATATAAAGGAAAAAGAGCAGGCCCAGAAAAATAAAAGTGGCGAGGCCGGGCGTGGCCGCATGGTCCTGTGGGGAAATTTCCGAAGTGGAGGGGGCCGATTCCGCCGATCGTCCGGCAAGGAGCGCTGCCAACAGAGCCACAACGGAAAGCGCAATGGCCAGACCCGCGAGAAAGGCGCCGGGTCCGCCGTGTTGGGCGGAGAGGGCCAGTAGCGGCGCGCAGGCGATGGCGCCGGCGCTCCAGGAAAGATTCAAGAGGGCGATGGCTGCGGCGCGCGATTTTCCGGCAGTCTCCCCGGCCCACAAATTTGTCGCGGGAATCACCAGGCCCAGACCAATGCCATACGCAGTGACGGAGAAAAGCGCCCCCAGCCAGGAGAAATGCCAGAGCAGAGCGATTCCGCAGGCCATCAAGGCATAGCCGGCGCGGAGCACGAGGCGAAAGCCGCGCCGCGGGAGAAGCAGGCTGGTAAGTGCGGTGCCGCAAAGAGAGCCGGCAAACTGCGCGGTGAAGAAAAGACCGGACTGGGCATCGGAAAGCCGCCAGCGTGCGGCGAGAAAGGGAAGCAGGGGGCCGAGCAGGACGGTGGCGATGCCGGTGAAAACAAAGCCGGCGTGCAGCAAAACGACCGCGGGGGATGGTTTCTCCGGCGCGTGCGCGGAGGGATCTTGGGTGGGGATGGAATTCATCGCGGCGCAAGTATATACCCGGTTGCGGTCCGCGCCCGCCAGCTCCCCCCTCCCCAAAAAACCGCCCTTGCACCCGGGCCATAAGGCCTTACCCTGCCTAAAAAATCATCCGGCGGGCGAAAAACTGATAACTGACTACTGAAAACTTTTCTTCACTGCTTATGCCCGTCCCGTGCTCACCGGTCCGGTGCTGCCGCGCACAATCAGCTCCGGCTCGACGGTGATCAGTTTCTTGGAGGCCGGGCGCGTGGGCGCGGTAATGCGCTGCAGGACCGTTTCCGCCGCGAGCACGCCCATCTGGCGGAGCGGCTGGCGCACGGTGGTCAGCCCGGGATTCTGATAGGCCGCGCTCTGAATGTCGTCAAAGCCTACGACGGAAACGTCCTCGGGAACGCGCAGCCCGGCTTCCCGTAAAGCGCGAATGGCGCCAATTGCGGAAATATCGTTGAAGGCAAACAGGGCCGTGAAGCGCTGCCCTCCGCCCAGAAGCTTTTGCGCCACGCGATAGCCCAGTTCGGGAGACGGCGCGTCCCCTTCCAGTTGCGCCACAAGGTTCGGCCGGATTTTCAATCCCAATGTTTTTGCCGCGAGAAGGATGGCGTTCCAGCGCGCTTCCGTATCCGAACTGAATTCCTGCCCCTTGATGAACGCGATCTGACGGTGGCCCAGGTGAAAGAGGTGATCCAGCGCCAGCATGGCTGCGCGCTCGTGGTTCAGCACGATGTTGGTGACGCCGGGCGCCCCGCTGTGCCCGGAGATGGAGACGACGGGGAGGGGAATGGCGTGGCGGCAGGGAGTGTCCACGGCGATCAGCCCTTCCACGGCGCGGTTCATCAGCAGCCGCGGAAAATTCTCCAGCAGGTCCTCGCGGTGCCGGTGGCTGACCACAAAATAAAAATATCCTTCCTGCAGCAACTGGTCTTCGATCCCGCTCATCACCAGCGCGGCGTACCCTTCGCTGATTTCCGGCACCACCACGCCGATGGTGAAGCTGCGCTGCTTGCGCAGCGAACGGGCCGCGAAATTGGGGCGGTAATTCAGCCGCTTGGCCGCGGCGAAGATGCGCTCCTTGGTTTCCTGGGGAATGGAATGGGCCGCCGGCGAGCGGTTGATGACCAGGGAAATGGTGGCCGGGGAGAGTCCCAGATGTTCGGCCAGGGCTTTCTGGCTGATGGATTGCACGGCCGATGCGGAGGCCGCGGCGCGCACTTCTTTTTTGCGAGGCATCGAAGCGCAGTCTGGCATAGGAGCCGGGCCGGGGGCAAGAGCGGAATGCGCCGCGGGTGGCAAAGCGCTGGAAAGAAAGGAGTTCAGGCCGGGCCGGGAAGAGGGCGGAAGGCGGCGGGCGGGAAATTCTCCGGGAAACGAACATTTCGCTTGACAGTTCCGGGAAAGAGCAATAAAAGAGGGGGAATCTAGTATGCTAAATCGATTTAGTAAGAACGTTCTTGCGGTCGGTTTGGCGGTTGCGAATATTGCGAATGTGAGGGGGGAAGAGATGAGGAAGAGCCTGCGATTTCTCGTTGCGACAGTTTGTCTGCTGAGTCTGTTCGTACTCGTGTTTCCGGCGGCGGCGCAGTTCAATGCCGCGCTGCAGGGCACGGTCAGCGACGCCAAGGGAGGCGTGGTGCCCGGCGCCAAGATCGTGGCCACGCACCAGGGTACCGGCGCCAGCCATGAGACAGTCAGCTCCGCCGAAGGGTTTTACCGTATCACCGGACTGGCTCCGGGGAAATACACGGTCAGCGTGACCAAGGATGGTTTCAAGACTCTCAGCGCCGAGGTGGACGTCTCCGCCGAAACTGTGCGCGGCTTTGACGCCAGCCTGGTGGTGGGAGCGGTCTCCGAGAAGGTGACGGTGACAGCCACGGCGGAAGCGCTGGCCACGGAGAATGCCAACACAGGCAAGACCATATCGGGAGAGGAACTTCAGCGCTTGCCGCAGGTGGGCCGTGATCCCTATGAACTGCTGCGCTTCACTCCCGGTGTGTTCGGTGACGGAGCGCGCTCGGGCGGCGGGGGTGCGGTGGACCTGCCGAACAATTCCGGTCCCGGCGGTTCGAACTCGTCCATCTTCCAGACGGAAAACCAGGTGCAGGTATCGGCCAACGGTCAGCGCTCGGCTTCCAATACGTATTTGATTGACGGTGTGACGGTGAACAGCCTGGGATGGGGCGGCTCGGCGGTAATTACCCCAAACCAGGAATCGGTGCAGGAGATTGCCGTCCTTTCCAATTCTTACTCGGCGGAAGACGGTCGTGGCTCCGGCGCTCAAGTCAAAGTCGTTTCCAAGGGCGGCACCAACGAATATCACGGAAGTGCCTTCTTCAAATATCAGAGTCCGAATATGAACGCCTATAACAAATATCACGGAGCCGGTGGGGCTTTGCCGTCGAAAGTGAACAACAATTTTAAGCAATTTGGGATGAGCATCGGAGGCCCGGTGTTCAAGGACAAGCTGTTCTACTTCTTCTCCTTTGAAGGACTGCGCAGCAACAATACGGATATTTCGACACCCACCTGGGTGGAGACCGCGCAGTTTCGCCAGTTGGTGATCGGCGCCCGGCCGGGCAGCGTGACGGCGGCAATCCTTGGTTCGGCGGGCATCGCGCCACGCATCTCCGCGGTGCTCACCGGAACGTGCAATGACATCGGGAATACAGACCCCTTGCAATGCCAAAGCGTTTCCGGTGGACTGGATATCGGATCGCCGTGGGGCGCGACGGGAACCTATGTCCCGCTGAGCGGGACGTACTGGGCGGGCGCCGGCCTGGATGGAATTCCGGACATTCAATTTGTGCAGCTGGCCTTGCCGAGCTCCACCAACGGCAATCAGTTCAACTGGCGAGTGGATTATCATAGCGGGAAGAATTTTATCGCCTTCAGCACGTACTTGACCCGGGCGAATAATTTGGGCAGCGACGGCGGGGGGCGCAGCCGCCCGCAGGGAGACATCGCGCAGAAACCGCAAATCCAGATGGAAGCGATTTCCTGGATTCGCACTCTTTCCCCGTCCATGGTGAACGAGGCGCGTTTCAATTTCACCCGCTTCGCGTTTAATCAGGTAACGGCCAATCCCAATGTGGCGTGGAATATTCCGCGCATCGAAATTGAAGGCTACAATTTTGATCGGATCCGCTTCGGTGCGGATCGTTCGGAAGCCACGCCGGGCATTTTCGTGCAGAACACCTTCAACTTTCGCGACGTGCTGAGCAAAGTCATCGGGTCACACGCGCTGAAATTCGGATTCGATCTCAGCGCCGAACAGGACAACAACAACCTCCTGGGCGGTGCACGACCTCTCTACAGCAACGTGCGTCTGTGGAACTTCACCAATGACGCTCCGATCTACGAGGCTATCAACGCCGATCCGCGCACCGGTGGTCCGGCCGGTGGCCAGCGGTACCTACGCTCGAAGGCGGTGGCCTTCTTCGCCCAGGACGACTGGAAGCTGCGCCCGAATCTCACAATCAATTTGGGCCTGCGCTATGAATATTATCCGCCCCTGAGCGATGCAAAGGGCCAGTTCTCGAACATTGTGTTTGGCTCGAATGGGCTGGTCAATTCCAAGGTGGAGATGGTTTCGTCGCTCATACCGCCGGATCGCAATAATTTCGCGCCGCGGCTGGGGTTTGCCTGGAGCCCGTCGCGATTCCGCGAAAGTACCGTGGTCCGCGGCGGAATTGGCGTGGCCTATAACCGCACGGACAACACGATGTTCGCCAACGCCCGCGGGAACCCTCCGTCGTTTGCCAGGCTCGGCCTGTGCTGCGGCACTTCTCCGCTGGATTGGAGCACGCCCTACAACGGAGGCCAGATTACCTACGTTCTGGGGACCAGCAATTCCGCCACCAGCTATCCGGCGAACCCGGCCCTGGCTTTCGGCATCGATCCGGTCTCTGGGGGAATTTGCGGCGATGCCTTGTGCACGTTTGATCAGGGCACGGAAGTGTATGGCGGCTCTGCGAATTTCCGCAACTCCTACGTCTATCTCTATTCCCTGGAAGTGGAGCGCCGCCTTCCCGCCCGGCTGATCGCGACCTTGGGTTATCAGGGAAGCGCGGGGCACAAGCTGACGCGGCTGGTGAACCAGAATTTTCTGCAGACGCCGAATCCGGCCTTCTACGCGGTGTACCTCCCGACCAGCGATGTGAACTCGAATTTCAATTCGCTGAACGTGCGTTTGCTGCGAAAGTTCTCGCAAGGCTACCAATTCGATTTCCAATATCGCTACAGCAAGAGCATCGACCAGTTGTCGAGCGAGGGTCCCGGCGCGCAGACCAACCAGACCGATCCGGGACGGCCGCAGAACGAGCACGGGCCGTCCGATTTCGACACCACGCACTATCTCAGCGTGACTGGATTGTGGGATCTGCCGGTCTTCCGAAACCGCCACGACTGGATCGGAAAAGTAGCCGGCGGCTGGCAGATCAACGGGATTCTAAGCGCCCACAGCGGCTTCCCCTGGACTCCGGTGACCTGCACCATCGGTTCCGTGGCCCTAACGGGCGCATGGAACATCTGCCCGACGCGGCCGACGGCGGTTCTGCAGGCTGCCGGGCGCGATACCTCGAACAGTGCGTTCCTCACTCCGGACGCCAATTTTGCCGGTATCGTGCATTCCTGGAACTGCGACCCCGCCAGCGGACCGGTCGGTGGAACGCCCTATTTCGATATTTGCAATCCTGGCGCCCCGGGGATCGGGCGAAACTCCTTCCGCAGTCCGAAGTATTTTGGTCTGGACTTCAGCATGGTAAAGAAGTTTGGTCTGCCCACGGCAAAGATCCTTGGAGAGGGGGCCAGCCTTGAGCTTCGCGGAAATTTCTTCAACGCTTTCAATAAGCTCAACCTTACTCCGATTGGATTCAATACGGATCAGAGCCAGATCACCAATTCGCAGTTCGGCCAGGCGCCCAGCGGGATGGCTGGCCGCGTGATCGAATTCCAGGCGCGCTTCGTCTTCTAACCCCGGTGCAGAGAGCAAGGGCGCGGCATGCCGCGCTCCTGCTTGGCTGCCCTGCAAATGTTCAGGAGCCCATGAATGCGTCGTCGCTCGGTTTGTGTTCTCACTCTGGTTGCTTCCGCGCTGGCGCTGCTTTGCGGCCCCCCTGGTGCCGAGGCGGGGCAGGAACCGTCCCCCGCTGCACAGGCCGAAACCATCGTCATTGACGCGAGCGCCACCGCGCATCCCTTCCCCCACTTCTGGGAAAAAATGTTCGGCTCGGGCCGCGCCATCCTTTCTCTCCGCGAAAGCTACCGCCGCGACCTGCGCGAAACCAAGCGCATCACCGGTTTCGAATACGTGCGCTTCCACGCCATCTTCCAGGACGAGACCGGATTCTACGATGAAGACAAAGACGGCAAGCCGCTCTACAACTTCTCCTACGTGGACCAGATCTATGACGGCCTTCTGGAAAACGGCGTAAAACCATTTGTCGAACTCAGCTTCATGCCCAAAAAGCTCGCCAGCGATCCCGCCGCGCTGCACGCCTTCTGGTACAAGCAGAACGTAGCCCCGCCCAAGGATCTGAACAAGTGGGAGCAGATGATTGAGCAGTTCGCGCGGCACCTCGTCGCGCGCTACGGCGAAGACGAAGTGGCTCAGTGGTATTTCGAAGTCTGGAACGAACCTAACATCGATTTCTGGGCGGGCCAGCCGAAGGAAGCCACTTATTTCGACCTCTATGATCACGCCGCGGCGGCCCTTAAGCGCGTCAGCCCGCGCCTCCGCGTAGGGGGCCCGGCCACGGCGCAGGCCGCCTGGGTGGACCGTATGATCGCGCACAGCGTCGAAAAAAATGTGCCGCTGGACTACGTCTCGACGCACGTCTACGGCAATGACCTTGCCGAGGACGTCTTCGGAACGCATGAAGTGATTCCCCGCACGAAGATGGTCTGCCGCGCGGTCCAGAAAGTTCATGAGCAGATCAAAGCCTCCGCGCGGCCCAATCTCCCGCTTATCTGGAGCGAGTTCAACGCCAGCTATAAGAACGAACCGGAAGTCACCGACGCCGCGTTCATGGGACCGTGGCTCGCGGACACTATCCGGCAGTGCGACGGCCTGGTGGACAATCTCGCCTACTGGACGTTTTCGGACGTCTTCGAGGAGCAGGGCGTGCTGAAGGAGCCCTTTTACGGTGGATTCGGCTTGCTCGCTGCGGGCGGCATTCCCAAGCCGGCGTTCAACGCTTTCGCGCTGCTGCACCGCCTGGGCGAAACGCGCCTCGATGCCGCATCGGAATCGGTCCTGGTGACGCGCCGGAAAGACGGCTCGCTGGCCATTGCGGTGTGGAATCTTTTTCTCCCCGAGCAGACCGGAACGGCCAAGACCGTGACGCTGCGCCTGGCAAAAATGGCCGGCGCGGCATCTGCGCGCGTGACCATCGTGGACCGCGAGCACGGTTCGCCGCTGCCCGCCTACGAAAACATGGGCCGGCCGAAATATCCGACCCCGGCCCAGCTCAAGGAACTGCGCAAGGCAGGGAAACTGCCCGCGGCGAAAGTCATTCCTCTCCACAGCGGGGCACTCACGCTCACACTGCAACCGCACGCGCTGGCGCTGGTGGAAATCGCCAAATAGCAAAGCCTCAGACTTTTGCAATCGTCTTAGTGAAATCCCGCCAGCGCCATCCCGCCCGTTGCGGCGGGATCCTTCATGAACGTATTCCAGACAAACTGCGTGCGGTAGTTTTCCGCCGTCAGCAGGGAAATTCCCGCGTCGATGCCGATCACGTCGGGGTTGTACCAGGCGCTCAGCGGATTGAAGGCATCCACGTAGCCGTAGCGCTGCCACGCTGCGGGATAGTGGCCGCGAATCCAGCGCAGCACATGAATGGCCTGCGGAAATAGAAAGGGAAGCGAGCCCGCCGTCGCGCACGGCACGATCGTTCCGTCAATCGGACCCATCGCCGGAGGCCCGCCCCACGCCACATAACCACTCTTCGAGTCCGAAGAGGTAATGCCCCACAGGTCGTCGCTGTAGTCGCTGAATTGCGCAGCCAGCGAAAGGCAGAAAAGCCGGTGGGCCATCGTGGCATTGACGGAATTCTGAAAATAGTTGGCGCTGGCGTCGGACTTGTTCCGGAAATCAAACCACGCATGCGCGTACTGGTGGGTGAAGAGCGGCGCGCCTGAGGAAATATACGTCAGTCCCTGGTAGGTGTAGCTGGGCCGCGCCCACGCGCTCCAGCAGCCCGCCGGAATGGGAAACGTGGGCGAAGCCATGGCCAGCAGGTAGAGCATCATCAGTTCCGAATACGTGTCCCAGCGCGAGGTGAGAAATCCGTTTTCCGGCGTCCAGCCCATCGAGAGCGTCGATCCGCCGTTGAGCATCCAGGCGAAATTTACGTTGTTGTAGATCTGCGTCGCCAGACCGGGAATCACCGCGTCCGTGGAAAAATGTTGGCGGCAGGCCAGCACGCCGCAGAGCAGAATCGCTGTATCGATCGAGGAGACCTCGCAGGTCCACATGCGCGCCCCGCTGCTCATGTCCACGAAGTGGTAGAAGAATCCGTTCTGGCCGAGCGGCTGCATGGTGTTGAGCAGGAAGCTCAGCGTAACCTGCACGCGGCTGGTGATATTGGCGGTGGTCTCGTAACCGCGCTGCTCGCCGATGCACAGCGCGGTCAGCCCAAATCCCGTCGCTGCGATGCTGGACACCGAGCGCGTATCGTTTCCGCCTGCCAGCGCGCGGTCCTTCACCTGCCCGGTCAGCGCATCGGCCTGCTCCCAGAAAAACAGGAACCCGGCCTTCTCGATTTCTTCCAGAAGCTGGTCGTCCGTGCCGGGATAGAGATCCCCCGCCGGCGCCGGTGCGGTGGAGCTTCCCCCGCCGCATCCCGCTTCCCAAATAACGCCACCCAGCAAAGGCACGGCGGCGGCCTTCCCCAGCGCGGAGAGCAGTTGACGGCGGTCCCATCGGTGCGTCATTTCCGCAGTCTCACGGATGAAATCCGGCGCGCTCCATCCCGCGGCGGACATCCGCATCTTTCCTGAAAATCTCCCAGACGAAGCCGCTGCGCGCGTTTTCCGCCATCAGCAGTGTGATGCCCGCGTCGATTCCGATCACGTCCGGGTTGTACCAGTTCTTCCGCGGATGGAAAGCGTCCACGAAGCCGTATCGTTTCCAGGCGCGCGTACCGTATTTCTCGCGAATGGTGCGCAGGACGCGCAGGCATTCCTGCGGCAGAAAGGGCAGGGAACCCGCCGCAGCGCAGGGCACGATCGTGCCGTCAATGGGCCCGCTGCGCGGCGGTCCGCCCCAGCTCACGTAGCCATGCCGCGAATCTGAGGAAGTGATTCCCCACAAATCTTCGCTGTAGTCCGGAAACTCTTTGGCCAGGTCCAGGCACCAGGCCTTGTGCGCTTTCGTCGCCGCCACCGAATTGGCGAAGTAATCGGCATAGCGGTCGCGCCGCCCGCGGAAATCGAACCAGGCATGGGAGAACTGGTGCACGAACAGCGGCGCCTCGGATCCGATATAGCGCACACCTTTATATTGATACGCGGGCCGTTCCCAGGCGTCCCAAGTCTCCACGGGCAGGGCATGCCTCGGAGATCCTAGCCCCAGCAGATAGAGCATCAGCAGTTCGCTGTAACTGTCCCAGCGGTCCTCCAGGAAGCCGCTCTCCGGCTTCCAGCCCATCGAAAGCGTCGCGCCCCCGTTGAGCATCCACGGCCAGTCCATTCGCTCGTAGAGGCGCGTGGCCAGCGAACGGATTTCCTCGTCCGCAAAATAGGCCCGGCATGCCAGCGCTCCGCAGAGAAGCAGGGCGGTGTCGATGGAGGAGAGTTCGCAGCGCCGCGTGCGCGCGCCAGTCCGCATATCCATGAAGTGATAAAAAAAACCGTGCTCCTGGGGCGCCTGCGAGAACAGAAAACGCAGCGTGTTCAGCACTCGCCGGCGGATACTGGCGGAGTCCTCCCATCCGCGCCGTTCGGCGATGCACAAGGCCGTCAGTCCAAATCCCGTCGCCGCGATGCTCGATACGCGCCGCGCATCCGGCCCATCTGCGCCGCAGCGGTCCTTCACCTGGCCGGTCTCCGCGTCAGCGGCTTCCCAGAAATAGAGAAAGCTGGCTTTTTCTATCTCTTCCAAAAATGATTCTTGCTCGGCGGTGAAAGATGCGGCCTCGTCCTCCGGCGGCGCGGAGAGGGAAGAAGGAGTTGCCCGCAATGGCGCCAGCAAAGTGCCCAAGGGAGCGCGAAGGACGGCGGGGAGAGCCAGGCCGAGGCTCGCGGCGCGGGTCAGCCATTCTCGGCGGGAATGTTTCGTGTGCATAGATAAATCGATTTTCTAATGAAGTTCGAGTACGATTACGGATTCTCTTCCCCGGCTATTGTACGGGAGAAACGCCCGCAGGCGCCACTGTCAATATTGCAGCGGCGCACTGGCTCCGCCGCGAGTTTGGCTATATTGTCTGAGACGAGAGGTGTGTTATGTCGGGTCAACTACGGCGCATTGGAATCGCTCTGGCGCTCTGTTTCGCCTGCACGGGCAGCGCGGTTTCGCAGGGCTGGCAGCACATCGGCAAGGTGCAGCGCGTCGATCCACTCCAGGATGGCGTGGAACTGACCGCGTCCGCCGCCCGCGTGCGCATTACGGCCTTTCGCGACGGAGTGCTTCGCGTCCGCGTGGCCCCGGACGGCGCCTTTGGCAAGGACTTTTCCTGGGCGGTCGTCGAAACGCCGGAACCTCCTCCCATCAAAGTGGAAGATAGCGAGAAGGAACTGCGGATGACCGCGGGCAGCGTCGTCGTTCTAGTCAAGAAATCCCCGCTGCTGATCCGTTTCACCGATGCCGCCGGCAACGTGCTGCTCGAAGACGAATCCTCCCTGCCCATGGCCTGGAACGGAAAGAGCGTTCACGTGTGGAAGAAGATGCCCCTGGAGGAAAACTATTACGGACTGGGCGATAAGGCCGGCCCCATGAATCGCCGCAATCGTTCTTTTACCATGTGGAATACGGATTATTTCGGCTGGCAGGAGTCCAGCGATCCTCTTTATAAGACCATTCCTTTTTTCATGGGCCTGCGCCATGGGCGGGCCTATGGACTGTTCTTCGACAATGCCTACCGCAGCAGTTTCGATTTCGGCAAGGAATCGGAGGGCTATTTTTCGTTTGGCGCCGAGGGTGGCGAACTGAACTACTATTTTTTCGCCGGCCCCGAACCCAAGACGGTCCTGAAGGAATACACCGCGCTCGTCGGACGCACTCCTCTTCCGCCGCTCTGGGCACTCGGATACCAGCAGTCCCGCTGGAGCTATTCCCCCGAAGAGCGTGTGCGGGAGATTGCGCGCACGCTGCGCGAGAAAAGGATTCCCGCGGATGCCATCTACCTGGATATTGACTACCAGGAAGGCTACGCGCCATTCACCATCAACCGCAATTATTTCCCAACCTTCGAGCAGATGATCAAGGATCTCCGCGCCGAAGGTTTTCATACCATCGCCATCACCGACCTGCACATCAAGAAAGATCCGAACCAAGGTTACGCGGCCTATGACACGGGAATAAAAGACGACGTCTTCATCAAGAACCCGGACGGCTCGGTTTATGTCGGCAAGGTCTGGCCCGGCGATAGCGTCTTTCCCGATTTCACTCTTTCACGCGTGCGTGATTGGTGGGGCGGCCTCTACAAGGATTTTGCCGCCATGGGTATCGCCGGCTTCTGGAACGACATGAACGAGCCGGCCATCTTTCAGTACCCGGAGAAGACCATGCCGCTCGATGTGGTGCACCGTCTCGATGACGGCGCCACGCTCGATCACCGCGCCATTCACAACGTCCTAGGCATGCAGAACGCGCGCGCAACCTACGACGGCTTGCGCAAGTTGCAGCCGAACCTGCGCCCGTTTGTGCTGACGCGCTCGGCCTACGCCGGCGCGCAGCGCTACGCCGCCACCTGGACCGGCGACAATCGCAGCACCTGGAACCATCTGGCGATGAGCACGCCCATGCTGCTGAGCATGGGAATTTCCGGCTACCCGCTCGTGGGCGACGACATCGGCGGTTTCGCCGGCTCTCCGCCGGCCGATCTGCTCACTCGCTGGTTTGAAGCCGGCGCGTTCAATCCCATCTATCGCGACCATACGGCCAAGGGCACGGCCGGCCAGGAGCCCTGGGTGCACGGCCCCGAGCACGAAGCCATTCGCAGAAAATATATCGAGCTGCGCTACAAGCTGCTTCCTTACATCTACACGGCCACAAAGGAAACGGCGGACACGGGCATTCCCCTCATGCGCCCGCTTTTCCTGGAATTTCCCCAAGCCGAAACTCTTTATGGGAACGACCAGGAATTTCTCTTCGGTCCCAGCCTGCTCGTTGCCCCCCGCGTCAGCGAAATGCTGGGCGGCTACGAGGTCAGTCTGCCGCCGGGCATCTGGTACGACTACTGGACGGGCGAGCAAACTCCCGGCGCAAAAACGCTATCTGTAGACCCAGCTTTGGATGCCGTGCCGCTCTATGTTCGTGGCGGTTCCATTGTCCCGCAACAGCCCCTCGTGCAGCACACGGGCGAAAGGCCCGATGGGCCACTTACCCTGCGCGTCTATCCCGGCGAACCCTGCCACGGTTCGCTCTACGGGGACGATGGAGAATCGTACAACTTTACCCGCGGCGAATTTATCCGCCTCGAATTTACCTGCCAGCCTGCCAGCGGTTCCCTGACCTTCACCGTTTCCTCGCGCAAGGGCAGTTACAAACCCTGGTGGAATGCGGTGTCTTTGGAAGTCTATGGAGTGTCCCATGCACCAAAAGAAGTCCGCTCGGGCGACCGCTCCGTTCCCAACTGGACGTTCGATGAGAAGCGGCAGTGCGTTACTCTCGCGCTGCCCGATCCCCCCGAGGGAAGGCAGGTACGCATCACCTTTTAACTTACGCACTACTGTCCAGGCATAGCCGCCTCTACGTTATAGGTACGGTTCCGAGAAGCACCGGCATGCCCAGTTTGCCGGTGTATTTCGGACGGAAGCGTTCCGCGTTGTACATGCAATCGATGTCCAGTTTTCGCGCCCCCAGTTTCGGGTTCGGCAGGGGCGCATGCGCATACTTTCCGCCCAGAACGCCGATCAGCCGTCCATGAATGCCGCCTCGCACCAGGTCCATGGCCACGTTGGCGAAGGTAATGGCAACCATCTGATCGATAGCATCGGGTTCCCCGCTGCGCAAGTCATAGGTAAGATCGCTGACGATGGTGTCCTCGCCGGTCCGCCGTTTAATCTCCTCGGCGAGCGCATCGCCGATATCCACTTTCTTACGATTGCCGTAAGCGTCGGCTTCGCCGTACTCGCGCACCTGCTCGCCCTTCCAGACCGCCCCTTCCGCGGCAATCACCAGCGAATAGCGGCTGGGATTGTTCATCTTGTCTTCGACCAGCAAATCAATCAGCCGCTCCAGATCGAATTCCACTTCGGGAAGCACGCAGCGCGTCGAGGTGACGTAGGCGGTATAAAGCGCTGTAAAACCGGAGTCGCGGCCGAAGATGCGGAAGACCCCGATGCGTTCGTGGGAGCCGATGGTGGTGCGCTGGCGGTTGATTAGGTCCTTGGCGCGGGTGATGGCGGTGGAAAAGCCGATGCAGTATTCGGTGCCCTGCACGTCGTTATCCATGGTCTTGGGAATCCCAAGCAGCGGAACTCCGGCGTCTTCGAGCACCTGAGCATAGCTGAGCGTCCCGTCGCCGCCGATGGCGATGAGATAGTCGAGGCCGAGTGCGGCGATATTTTCGAGGACCACGGGAGTGAGATCGTAAACGCCTTCGCTTTTCTCCATCGGCCTCAATTTGTCCGCGGAAAGGTGCGCGGGAAGTTTGGCCTTTTTCATGATGCGGGGATTGGTGCGCGAGGTGTGCAGGACCGTGCCGCCGGTGCGGTCGATATGCCGGGTGTTGGTCCGGTCGAGCGCGCGGATGTATTCCGGGTCAAACTCTTTGCCGGGGCGCATGTGCGTAAGCCCCTGCCAGCCGCGGCGGATGCCGATCACCTCGGCGCCCATCTCGGAGGCGTTATAGACGACGCTTTTGATGACCGGGTTGAGGCCGGGAACGTCGCCTCCTCCGGTGAGGATGCCAATGCGCTTGACGGTTTTCATGGGGAACCTTGTCAGTGGAAGTTCATTCCTTAACTGCGAAAACAGTAGCTAGAAGTATATCGGTTTTGGTTGCCGGAAAGATGCCCAAAGCAGTTGAATGGAGTCGCTTACCTAACCCGTATCCCATACCCTGGCGGATCTGGCCGCCCTCCAAAACCATCTTGCTTGTCATCAAAACGCAGATAGAAAAGTTTTATTAAAATGCGACACATTTTCCGTTTTCGCCGCTGATTAGGTAGATAGAGGGGGATGTCCACGACTCGGCCTGCTGTTGAACTTGCTGCTTCATTAGAACGTAACTGAGCAGCAAAATAGCGGCTCTCCGCGGGCTCTCAGAAAGCGCATTTGAAATCTCCTGTTTTTCCTCCTGTGGCTTCTTAATCGGAAGAGGGCGAAAAAACAATGACATCAAGACTTCACAAATCGAAGGCCTTCATGGACAGCTCGAATATCCCCCTCGCGCGGACCTCAAAAACAACGCGCCTCAAAAAACCAGTCCCGACCCAGCTTTTCCTTCATCGACAAACAGCAGCCGAACCACGCCATATTTTTCGACACGCATTTCTTGCGTACGCGGAGCGCTCTTTCCTGAGCATGGATTTTTGGCCGGGTGAACATGCATGAAAACTAGACCGCACTCCCCCGTTCACAGTTCCGTTCACCTCCACGGTGAACGGAAGCCAATCTCGTGGCACAGCTTCCGGCATACGCATGCGACTTTGCTGAGTGATCTCGGTGAATCGCTCAAGACGGCGCAGGCGCAATTAGGCCACGCACGATCCAGCACGACCGCGGAGATCTACACGCACGTAGTGCCGGCCTCGCAGCGAGCAGCAGTAAACAAGTTGGAAAAGACCATTTGGAAGACGAAGTTGGACCCAATTGGACCCAAGTTGGAAAGACAGCAGAAGCTCGGCAGTTCGCTAATCCAATGACGTGTCAGGAATTAAGTGGCGCGCCCGGAGGGAATCGAACCCCCGACCATCTGCTTAGAAGGCAGACGCTCTATCCAACTGAGCTACGGGCGCCCTCTCCCTAATCTCTCACAAACAGAAGTACTTACGCCACAACTTCTTCTTCTGGTTGCCCTGCATTTTTCGGTACATTCGGTACAACTGAGGCCAAAATCGACTCCGGAAGTTCAAAGCCGGCGCCGATTCGGTCCGCTATTTGCTTTCGGAACTTCACGTTCTTCTTGGATGCTCGAGGTGCCTCCATCGCACTACTCCAGATTAACTTGAAGAAGTTTCCGGAGACGATGACCCTCTCCATTCGAAGATTAGCTGCTTCGCTACGGCTGAACAGTGACGGACAGCTCCGCCGCTTTCTCCAAGGAGAAATCACGCCCATGTTTGTCGCGCACCGGTGTAACGGTTAGGCTGTAGGCCCCCGCAGCGGGCCAGTCCAGGTCCAGGGAAACATCTTTCAGCGGATTGCTCCAGCAATCGCCCTGGCCGGGTTGTATGGTGCAGGCGTTGGGCGCTTCGCTCGCCGCCGGGGAAGAATTTTTCCCGGAGAGCGCAATTGCCGCGGTAGCCGCCGGTTTGCCGTCCCTGCTGGTTTTGCTGGAGGAACTGTTGATGGCCGTCGCGCCGCCGGTCCAATTGACGCGGTATTCCACCGGGTCCGTGTAGGGATAGCAGTCCGGCATCTTTGTTTTGTAGGACGCCGGCTGGCCGGCGGCGGGCTGCAAAGTTCCCGCGAGGCTGGGGATCAAGGCCGTTGAATTTGCGAGGTCCTTGAAATAAAGGTGCTTCTTATCGGCCGGCACGAGTTGAATCCTCGGCGCCTCCGCCACGATCTTGTTGGCCACCAGGGCTTCGGAACGCAACTCGATGCCCCAATCCAGATCGGCGGTCAGCGCATAGAACTGCTGCGACGTGGATGAACCGCCCTGCGTTTGCGCGGCCGAAGCTGCGCCGCATCCGTAAAGTTCGCCCAACAGGTAGGGTTGCGGGCCGGCGCGGGCGCTCAGGAGGTCCACGTCGAAATCAAGCTGGAGCGCCACGTAAACGGCCGGCTTTACGTGGAGCCGTCCCTGTAGTTTGACCGCTTCCGAGGCCGTATTCGGCAGCGGGGCCGAATGCGAACGCAGGTTGCAGCCTTTTCCACTGCACGCAAAATCAAAATTTGTTTTTTGCCTGGCTTCGAGCGTGAAAGTACTGTCCAAGCGGCCTTCTCCGTCCAGATCCAGTGTGCCATCCACATAGACGCTGACGTCCATCTCCGCCACGGGCACGCCGGCGATCACGATGGGGATAATCTCGATTGGGAAATGGGGGCCGCCGCTGGGCGGAATCATGAAATGCTGGCCGAACTCGCCGGTGGCCGTGAGGGTCGCGCCGATCCTGCTGCCCGAAACCAGGGAGCCATCCGCAGCCAGGCTTCTCGGCCGGACGGCGAAGGGCAGGCAGGGGATGTAGAAGAGATCCAGTCTGGCCTTGAAATCAGCATCCACGGGAATTCCGTAAGAGACTGTTCCATGCACCGTCCCGGAAGCCGACCCGTATTTGTTGCTCGTCGTGCCGCTCTTTTCGGCGTCCAGACTGATTTCCGGAACCACGGAAAACCGCACGGGGATATCCGGCAGGGTCAGTTGGTGGTCCTCGAAACATCCCGCGGTCATGTGCCAGTCGTGCGTGGCTTCGTCGGTGACGTGCTGCCATTCCTCGCGAGCCTGCTTCAGGAGTTTTTCGCTTTGCCGGGAAGCTTCATCCACGGCGTGCTGTCCGGCCTCTTCAGCGCAGTGGATGGAGATGGACTTGCATCCCGTGTGGCTGTTGCCGCTGGTCGCGGCTTTGGCCGATGCCGGCGCGGGATGTGTCTTCATCCATTCTTCCGCCAGTTGGGGGTTCACGATGTAATCATCGAGTTCGCCCGCCCCCAGCGTCCGCGCGTGCATCAACAGCAGTTCGCGGGCACCTTCCGGCAGGCTGGTCGCCTTCTGAATATCGGCCATGCCGCGCAGTTGCAGCATGTTTCCGCCCACGCGATTGCCGCGTCCCGGGAAACTCCCCCGACCGAGCCTTTGTGCCGCCGTATCCACGCTTTGCGGTGCCCCGGCGGAAATCTGCGGGAGGGAGTACGAATTCAAGCCGCTCCCTCCCAATGAGCCGGCTTGTCCCGCCATGGGTTTCGCCGGCGAGCCCGTCTGCGCCGCAGGCGCACGAGCGGCTTGAGCCGGGGCCAGGGCGGAATTTACAGCCGAAAGCAGGCCGACGATCTTACAGCAAGCCGTTTTGCCGTCGAGCGATGCCTGGTTGGTTCGGAAATTGGCGTAAACGCCTTGCCCGGGGTGCATCTCGGCCATCAGGCGGGGATCATCAGGCCTCATTTCGAATGTGCGTCCGCTCGATTCTTCCCTCACGGCCACGGTCCCCGCGCTCTTGTCGAGAGAAACAACGGTGCAGCAGGGCGCCGGTCCGCCTGGCGATGGCGCCGCGGTCGCTCCACGGATCGCCGTGGCCGTGGTGTTGGGCTCCGCGGCGTTGATTTGAGAGGTGTCCGTATTGAGCTTGTCCGTGTTGCTGCTCGAAGGCGGCTGCTGCGTCGTGGGTTTTTGCTGTCCCGCTTTGCCGCTCTGCGCGGAAGCCCCCGCTGGATTCGGAGAAGCCGGCGGAGCGTCCGGGGGACGATTCCCCGTGGGTAGCGCCGGGGCCGGTCTGGGAGCCGTTGCGCTCAGGATGGGACAGCAGGCCTTTTTCCCATCGAGGGAGACCATCTTGGCGGCGAAATTAGCGTAGATGCTTTGACCGCGGCGCAAGGTGGAGAGAAGTATGGGGTCGGCGACGCGGAACTCAAACGTCTGGCCGGTCGCGCCGGCCTCTCCGGTGACCACGGCGGTTCTTGAATTAATGGAGAGGATGGTGCAGCAAGGTTTCTGCTGCGCGCGCGCCCCCGGCGGCAACCCCGCCAGCAGAATCAGCAATGCCGAAAATGCCACAATCTTGACGATCGGATTCATTTTGTCTCCCTCCACCAGCAAAACTAATTTTCGAAAAAACCAATTCTGTCTCCCTCGTATCGAATGCATCCTGCGTTAAGCGATTTTTTACGCCGGATCGACCCTGTTCGCCTCGCTGCCCATCCAGTTCTCCGGCTCCGTCAAAAAGGAATTTTCCGCTTCAACTTTTTTTTCAAAATGTCGCCCGCCCCGCTTTTCTTTTTGTCCTCCTTCTGCTGCTCCGGGGAATCGGTCATTTGATTCGCTTCTGCGCTTGGGTCCTGAGTGGTTTGCGCGCCGCTGGGATCAGCGAGCATGTTGTTCACCGCGCCAGCGCCGCCCGATCCGTTGCTGCCCGCGGTCAGATTCTGGAACCCGCTGGTGACTGATTGAGACGTGCTATCAAGCTTGGCGGCCAGATCCTGCAAAGCGGCGGCCGCCGTTGGCAGATCATGCGCTTGCTTGAGGGCGAGGAAAGAGTTGCGCATGTTGCGGGCCTTGCCCATCAGGTCGGAAAGCATATTCAGTCCGACGAAAAGAAGGTTGAGGTTGCGATATTTCCCCGCGAAAGCCGGCGCCTGCTGCGAAAACAGATTCAAGTCCGTTTGCAGGCTCTGCATCTGCGCTTTGCAACAGTCCTGAAGAGGCTGGCTGGGCGGGGCGCTCAGGACGTCCTGTGAAAACCCTGTGTCCTGTGAAAAGGCGGCTGCCCCCGCCGCACTCTGGCTGTCTGCGCCCGCGGGGGTGTCCTGAGAAAAACCGCCGCCCGCGCTGGAATCCTGGCTGAAGGGCTGGGCTTCCGCTTCGGACGCTTGCGCGTTCTGGGCGGGGATCTGATTGCGCGGTTGTCCCGTGGCGCTGGCTCCGGTTTTGGAAGGGATGGTATTTGACGGGGTCCGGGCGGTGGGAGCCGCGGAATTCGGAGCCCCCCCGGCGCTCGCAATTTTTGCCTGCAGTTGCTGCACTTCGTCTTTCAGGCGGCTGAGCTGAGAATGGATGGCGCCGCCGTAGGAAGAGAGCAGCGGGGCGTCAATGCTCCCCTTCGCCATGAAGTCCGCTGGAACAATGCGATAGCGATAGACCATCCCGTGATCGCCGGCGGCGTAAATGCGATCGCGCCGCGGAATGCTGAAGGACTCGACGGATGCAGGGAAGCGAAACTCGCGGGAAAGCCAGTGCTGGCCCCCATCGCCGGTAAAGATACAGGCATTTCTCGCGCAGGAAGCGCCCGTCTCCGGGTCTGCAAATTTAATCGGACCGCTGGCGGAGGCCGGTATGCCGTGCCATGATTGCCCGCCGTCCGAGGTTACAAATACCTTGCGATCCTTGAGCCGCATGACCCCGTTGGTTTCATCGGTAAAGAAAACAGATTCCGCCGTTTCCATGTCGGTGCTGGCGAAAATGAGTTTCCAGGTCGCCCCGCCATCCACCGTCTTGGCCACCACCGCAAACCCTCCGTTAAACCCTCCTCCCACCGAATAGCCCACGCGCGCAGATGGAAACTGCAAATCTTCCAGGTAACAACCCACACGCTTTGTCAGACCTTCCACCTGAAGAGTGGTGGCGCATTGATATACCGGCTTCCATCTCCGCCCTCCATCGGCGGTCACATTGATTTTGGAGTCATTCCAAAAGCCGCCCGTCTCAATGCCATTGCGCGGCGAAACAAACTGATAAACCTTGAATTGGCCCGGAAGCGACCCGGCTTCTTCCCAGTTTGTGCCATCCGAAGTGCGCAGCAGTTTCCCGCCTCTTTGAACCGCCCAGCCATGCGATGCGTCCAAAAAGTGAAGATGATCAAAGTTCTCTTCGTTGGAATCCGGGTCACCCAGTTGAATGTCCCAATGTTCCCCGCCATCCGCAGTGTGCAGGATGATTCCGCCCTTGCCCTTTCCCGCGGCCCATCCCTCCTTCTCACTCACGAAATAGACGGAAAGAAGAGTGACGTCGTCGGGATAGTTCACCGGCTCCCAGATGCCTTTGTATTTCTGTTCCGGCGCGGATGCGGCCGCGATTGCCTTACGCGGTGCAACTTTCCTTGCACCGCGCTGCTGGGCCGGGCAGGAAATCGCGGCTGTCAGTATCAGAGTTCCCGCAAGGAACGTGTTTGCTCCGAGGGCACAAAGTGTATTTCTCGGTTTCATAAGGCTCTCCTTGTCCGTTTTGCCCTGAGCTCCCCCGGATGATTCAGCCGGGGTTTGCTGCGGGCTTATTTCTTTTTGATGGGCGCGCAGACGTACCTGCAGACGCCCTTGGGACCCAAGAACAGGTAGCACCCGTATCCCGGAACGTCGTCCCGCGGTGCACAATTGGTCATACTCTGGGCGTTGCCCAGAATTTCCGTTTCTCCTCCTCCCGCTCTTCTCATGTGTTCTTCCAAGTGCTGGCCGCATTTCTTTGCCAGATCACGCAAGTCTGTCTCCAAGGCTCTCCATTTCGCGCGATTCCCGGTTTGCGGTTCGGCAAGCAAGACATTCCATTGCGCCTCGAACAATCGAATCCCCCGCTGCCACGCCTCGTTGGCCGATACCTGATGTTTCTGCGGATCCGGTGGAGCATGAACCGTTCCCTCCGCGGCAAAACACACCAGCAGGGCAAGCGCGGCGATTGCCAGTGCTCCAGTCTTAAAAAGCACGCAATTCCAGTTTTTGCCTTGTTTTTTGGACCTCATCCCCGCCTGCCTTGATAACCAATTCCCAGGCGCAGCCACCCGCTTCAATCGCTCGATTTGGATAAAGTGGCCGCGACTGGACTGGGAAACTAATTGGTTGGCGGCGAGAAGTCTTGAAAGAAAACTCAAAAAGTGTTCAAATCCGGCTGAAACTATTCTGGAACGGACTGTAGACCACCGTTTGATGTCCATTACTTCAATTCGAATCGTCTATACATTTGGCCCGTACCAATTTGACGCAAAAGACCTGTTAATAAAGAAAAACGGGTCATATATTCCCGTTACCCGCAAAGCTGCCGAAACTCTTCTCGTCCTCATTGAGAGTGCAGGCCACATTGTGGACAAGGAAACGCTGCTGCAACGGGTGTGGCCGGATACTTTTGTCGAGGAGTCCACGCTTGCACAGAACATCCTGACTTTGCGCAAGGCGCTCGGCAAACAGGCCACAGGTGAGGAATTCATTGGGACCGTATCCCGGCGCGGCTACCGCTTCGCTGCACCTGTCGCTCTGGAATCGGCAGGCGCACCCGTTCCGCCGCAGACGCCGTTCGCTTCCCTCCGGGCGAGGACTGCTTCGCGGCAGTTCCTTTGGGTGCTCGCCGCGGTCTTCGCTGCCCTCGTTCTTGCCGGTTGGTTCGGATTTGTGCTTCGCCACCGGGCCGCCCCTGCTGTCTCTTCCTCTGGCAGCAAACTGGCGCGCCTCGCTGTGCTGCCCTTCGCCAACCTCAGCGGGGACTCTTCACGGGATTACCTGAGCGATGGATTCACCGAGGAGATGATCACGCAGCTCGGGCAGCTCAACCCCGACCGGCTTACGGTGATTGCCAGAACCTCCGCGATGCGCTATCGCGGCTCCGGGAAAGACGCGCGCCAGATTGGAAAGGAACTGGGCGTTGACTATCTCCTGGGCGGCAGCGTGCGCCAGGAAGGAAAACGGGTCCGCGTCTCGGCACAACTGATCCGCGTAAGCGATCAGAGCAACCTCTGGGCGGCGAACTACGACCGGGAACTACGGGACGTCCTGGGACTGCAAAGCGAGGTGACCCGGGCCATTGCCCGGGAAATTGCCGTGAAGATCGCTCCGGGAAAGGCGATGCGCATCGAAAACACCCGGGCGGTGGATCCGGAAGCGTATGAGTTGTACCTGAAGGGCCGGCACTTCTGGAACCGGCGGACAGCCGGGGACATTCAGAAAGCGATCGATCTGTTTCGCCAGAGCATCGCGTTTGATCCTCAATGGGCGAGGGCGCATGCGGCGCTGGCCGATTGCTATGTTGTGCAGTTCATCTACGTTGCCGTTTCCGCGCACGAAGTGCTCGCCAAGGCGCGCGCCGAAGCGCAGCGCGCGCTGGAACTGGATCCAACGCTGGCCGAAGCCCATGCCACGCTGGCGTCCGCCTATTTTTATGATTTTAATTTTCCCGCGGCGGAAAAGGAGTTTCAGAGAAGTTTTGAAGACAATCCTCGCTACGCGACAGCCCATCAGTGGTACGGGGAATTTCTTCGCGAAACGGGCCGCTTTGAAGAAGCGATTGAGCAGTCCAAGCTGGCGCTTGAGATAGACCCGCTCTCCCCCATCATCAATGTCGAAGCGGCCTTGCCGTATTATTTGCACGGCGAACAGGACAAAGCCGCGGAGCAGCTCCGGCGGGCCATCGAACTGGATCCCTACTTCGCCCCCGCGCATGGCCACATGGCGATGGTTCTCGAACAGCAAGGTAAATTCGAAGAAGCTCTTCAGGAGATTCTGGCGGCCCGGGCTCTGGGCGATTCTCCCTGGATGTCCAGCGTACAGGGAATCATTCTGGCCCGGATGGGCCGCGCGGCGGAAGCACGGCAAATTCTGAACGAGAAGCTGCGCTCTACAAAGCTCGTCGCGCAGGACAGCGGAGGGATCGCTGAAATACAACTCTATTTGGGAGAACGCGAAGAAGCCATCCAGACGCTGCTGCGCGCGTTTCGGGACCGCAACTGGCAGCTGACCGGACTGAAGGCCGATCCCCGGCTTCGCCCGCTGTTGAGCGACCCGCGCATTCAAGAAGTCTTGCGCGACCTCGGTTTCAAGCCTTAAGCATGAAAGGGAAAATCACACCGCTCTGACGGCGTACGCGCCGCCATCAATGTCCAACTGATCAAATAACGGCTCGCCCGGCCGTCGGCAGTCTATTTTCTACTCTCCAATCCATTGCCAATCCATTGCGCACTGGCGCCTGGGCTCCCCCTGTCATTCCATTCCCGCGCTAGCTCCCAGAATTCGTATCCTCTTATTGTAAACAGAGAAGACCAACTACCCTCCAAACAGAAAGTGCTCGCAAATGGGCTTTGGAAAACCATCTAATTATTGTGGTAGGTCCACTGGACCGTAATACCGATACATTGTTCACTATATTTCTTTCCTCTGAAAAATGTGCGCTGGAATATTTGCTTCTTTAGCGGCTTATGGTATAGTGGTTAGACCTTGATTGATTTTTTTGTGTTGCCTGAGCGCAAGGGCGTCCACATTCGCTCAGGAAATACACTTCAGGCTAGCCAGTTTGCTCGTAAGTGGCGCTTTTATGCTGGGCAAAATGTGGTCGGCAAGGCTGGGCAAGAAAATGATCATCCCGAAGAAAAGCCAGGATGAGGGATTTGGAGGCCGCGCTGTGTATCGGGCGGTCCAAACCTCTCGTCTGTACGAACAGATCGTTCAACAAATTGAAGAATCCATCGCCAAGGGCGCTCTGAAGGAGGGCGATCAACTGCCCGCTGAGCGCGATCTGGCGCAGCAGTTTGGCGTCAGCCGCACGGCGGTGCGCGAGGCCATCAAGGCGCTGCGCGAGAAGGGCCTGGTGGAAGCCTATTCGGGGCGCGGCACCTTCATTACCAGCGCGACGCCGCGTTCGATCCGCCAATCGCTCGACCGCATGATGCGGGGCGGTGGCGACGCGCAGGGCGGGACTATCCAACTGGTGGAAGTGCGTGAAATATTGGAGCCGGAGATTGCCGCGCTGGCCGCGGCGCGCGCCGACGAGGCTGCGCTGAAGACCATGCGCGACGCGCTGGCGGTGATGGACCAGGCCAAGGACAACCCCGAGGCGTTCATCGAAGCGGACCTGGATTTCCATCTGGCTCTGGCCGAAGCCGCCGACAATCCCCTGATTCTTTCGCTGATCGATTCCATCGTGGGGGTGCTGCGCGAGCAGCGCATCAGCATTTTCATGGTGGAAGGCGGCGCTGAGCGCGGCCAATACCACCACAAGAAGATTCTCGAGGCCATCGAACACCGCGACGCGCAAGGGGCGCGCGCGGCCATGCGCGAACACCTGCGGCAAGTGCGCGAGGATTCGCGGGGCGGCTCGAACCAGGCAGTTTCAGACACACCAAATCAATCGGCTTGACCAGGAGAGCGACGGGAATGGCTAATCTCGGATTTGTAGGATTGGGCGTGATGGGCAGCGAGATGGTGAACCGGCTGCTCAGCAAGGGTCACACGGTGATCGGCTACAACCGCACAAAAACGAAGGCGGAGTGGCTGATTCAAAAGGGAATGAAGTGGGGCGATTCGCCGCGCGCGGTGGCCGCCGCCGCCGACGTGGTTTTCTCGATGGTCACCAATTCCGAGGCTCTGCGCGCCATCGTCGAAGGACCCGACGGAATTCTCGCGGGACTGGGCGCGGGCAAGGTGCACATTGACATGAGCACGGTCAGCCCGTCCTTCAGCCGCACCATCGCCGCCAAGGTGCGCGAAAAAGGCTCGGACCTGGTGGACGCGCCGGTCTCCGGCAGCGTCATCACTCTGCAGGAAGGGAAATTGTCCGTGATGGTCGGCGGGCGCAAGGAAACCTTCGAGCGCGTGAAGCCGCTGCTCTATGACATTGGCCCCAAGGTCACCCACGTCGGCGACAACGGCCTGGCGCTGGTGATGAAGATTGGCACGAACCTGAGCCTGGCCGTGCAGATGCTGGCCTTCTGCGAAGGCGTGCTGCTGGCGGAAAAGAGCGGCATCAAGCGCGAGGTGGCCGTGGACGTTCTCACGCACAGCGTCATCGCCTCGCCCATGGTTCAGTATCGCGGACCGTTCGTTCTCAAGATGCCGGACGAAGCTTGGTTCAATGTGAACATGATGCAGAAGGACATGCTGCTGGCGCTGGAACTGGGCCGCCAGTTGGATGTCCCCATGCCCACCACCGCGGTGACCAATGAATTCCTCACCGCGGCGCGCGGCATGGGCATGGTCGAGCAGGATTTCGCGGTTGTGTTCGACGTGCTGGCCAAGATGTCGGGGATCGGAAAATGACGACCACTACGGATAGCTCCAAGATCGAACCCAAACTGGATTCTGCCCGCTGCCTGCATCTCTACCGGCAGATGCAGATGATCCGCATCTTTGAAGAGCATGTGAACGACCTGTACATGCGCGCGCTGATGCCCGGGCTGGCGCATCTCTATAGCGGCGAAGAAGCCGTGGCCGTGGGCATCTGCGCGGCGCTGACCCGCGAGGACTACATCACCAGCACGCACCGGGGCCACGGCCATTGCCTGGCCAAGGGCGCCGCGCCGGACCGCATGTTCGCCGAGCTGCTGGGCAAGGAAGCGGGCTACTGCCGCGGCAAGGGCGGATCGATGCACATCGCCGATTTCGATACGGGCAACCTGGGCGCCAACGCCATCGTCGGCGGCAGCGCGGGAATCGCCACGGGCGCGGCGTTTTCCGCCAAGCATCTGCGCAACGGCCGCGTGGCGGTGTGCTTCTTCGGCGAAGGCGCGCTGGGCCAGGGCGTGATCTACGAAGTGATGAATCTGGCGACGCTGTGGAAGCTGCCGGTCATCTACGTCTGCGAAAACAATCTCTATAACGAGTACACGCATTTCTCGGAAACCACCGCGGGAGACATTCTCACGCGCGGCACGGCCTTCGGCGTTCCGGGCGAAGCCGTGGACGGCCAGGACGTGCGCGCGGTTTATGCCGTGACGCAGAAAATGGTGGACCGCGCCCGCCGCGGCGAGGGTCCTTCCTTCCTCCTGTGCAACACCTATCGCTATACCGGCCATCACGTCGGCGACATCAGCCGCGAATATTACCGCGCCAAGCAGGAAGAGCAGGAATGGAAGACCAAGCGCGACCCCATTCAGCTTTTCGCCGCCTGGCTCATCGAGCAGAAGTTGTTCGACGCCGCGGCCCTGAAAAAAGTGGATGACGACATCAAGGCGGAGATGCAGAAGGCGGCCGATTTCGCCGTGGCCGCTCCCTATCCCCCCGCCGCGCAGGCCGAAGAGGACGTGTATGCCTGAAATAGCCGAAAGAGAATTGACGTTTGCCCAGGCGGTGCGCGAAGCGCTGGCCGAAGAGATGCGCCGCGACCCGCGCGTGTGCATTCTCGGAGAAGACGTTGCCGAAGCCGGCACGCCCTTCAAGGTGCTCTCCGGACTGGTCGAAGAGTTCGGCACGGAGCGCGTCATTGACACGCCCATCTCCGAACCGGGCTTCACCGGCGTGGGCGTCGGCGCGGCCATGACCGGCATGCGTCCCGTGGTGGACATCATGTTCGGCGATTTCCTGACGCTGATCATGGACCAGCTGGTGAACCAGGCCGCCAAGGTGCACTACATGTCCGGCGGAAAATGGAAAGTGCCCATGGTACTGCGCACGACGCTGGGGGCCACGCGGCGTTCGGCGGCGCAGCATTCGCAATCGCTGCACGCCTGGGTCAGCCACGTTCCCGGATTGAAAGTGGTTCTGCCCTCGACTCCCTATGACGCCAAGGGGCTGATGAAGACGGCCATCCGCGACGAAAATCCGGTCATCTTTTTCGAAGACAAGATGAGTTACAAGGCCAAGGGGCCGGTTCCCGAAGGCGATTACACGATTCCTTTCGGCGTGGCCGACATCAAGCGCGCCGGCAAGGACATCACCCTGGTGGCCACCAGCAGCATGGTGCAGGTCGCCCTGGGCGCGGCGAAAATGCTGGAAGAGATTGGCATCAGCGCGGAAGTGGTCGATCCGCGAACCACCTGGCCGCTGGACGAAAAAACGATCGTGGAATCGGTGAAGAAAACCTCCCGCGCCATCGTCATTGACGAAGGCTACGCGCGCTACGGCGTAACCGGAGAGATTGCTTCGGTCATCGCCGAAGGCGCATTCTATAACCTGGAGGCCCCGGTGAAGCGCATGGGCGCGATGCACGTTCCCATTCCGTTTTCGCCTCCTCTGGAAGATGTGACGGTGCCCACGGAGCAGACCGTGTTTGAAGCTGCCCGGGCGCTTTGCGTAAAAGGCTGACACCCCGAACCAGGAGAATCACAAATGGCACTGAAGACCTACGGACCGATGGCCGTTGATTGGGAAAATCGCATTGATTTTGACCGCTTGCGCCGCCAGCGGCTGGAAAAGGCCCGCGAGCAGCTCAAGAAATCCGAATGCGGCGCGCTGCTCTGCTTCGACATGAACAATGTGCGCTACCTGACGGCCACGCACATCGGCACGTGGGCGCAGGACAAGATGAGCCGTTTCGCCCTGCTTCCCCAGAACGGAGAGCCCATCCTGTGGGATTTCGGCTCGGCCGCCAAGCACCACCAGCAGAATTGCCCCTGGCTGGGTGAGCGCTCCCGCGCGGGCATTCCTCTTCTGCGCGGAGCCATGTCTCCGGAGATGGGCCGCGCCGAAAACGTCGCCCGCAAGATCAAGATCGAACTGGAAAAGCACGGCCTGGCCAAAGAACCGCTCGGCGTGGACATCATCGAGCCGCCCATCCTGTTCGCCCTGCAAAAAGAAGGCATCAAGATCGTGGACGGGCAGCAGCTCATGTCCGACGCCCGCATCATCAAGACGCAGGATGAAATCTCTCTCCTGAATCATTCGGCGATGATGGTGGACGCCGCCTACGACGAACTCTACCGCGCCATGAAGCCGGGCATGAGCGAAAACCAGGCCGTCGGTCTGGTCAGCAAGGTTTTGTACGACCTGGGTTCGGAATACGTCGAAGCGGTCAACGCCATCTCCGGCGAGCGCTGCAATCCGCACCCGCACGTTTTCTCCGACCGCGTTCTCCGCCCCGGCGATCCCGTCTATTACGACGTTTTGCATTCTTACATGGGCTACCGCACCTGCTATTACCGCTGCTTCACCATCGGCTACGCGTCGCACTCCATGATCGACGCTTACAAGCGCTGCCGCGATTATCTGGATGCGGCCATCTCGCTCGTGCGTCCCGGCCGCACCACTGCGGAAATCGCCGCCGTCTGGCCCAAGGCGCAGGAGTTCGGCTTCCCCGACGAAGAGGCCGCCTTCGCCCTGCAATTCGGCCACGGCATTGGTCTGGCCATCTGGGAAAAGCCGGTGATCAGCCGCCTGGTCTCCATGGATCATGCCCACGAGATCAAGCCCGGCATGGTCTTCGCTCTCGAAACCTTCTGGCCCTCCACCGACGGCTGGAGCGCCGCGCGCATCGAGGAAGAGATCGTGGTCACGGAAACCGGCCACGAAGTCATCACCCGCTTCCCCGCGGAAAAATTGCTGGTTGCCGGCGCGCACTATCACACGGTGAGCGGCCCGCTCTCCACCACGCGGGAAAGCGAAGCGGCTCCCAGCGAGCACGTTCTAAAAATGGTTGCGGAAAGCGCTAAAAATATAAAGTAGGAGAGCCGGACCGCGCCGCACCGGCCCGGTCCCCCGATAACGACTATGGCGATCAGCGTAATCATGCCTGCGCTCGAAATGGCGCAGGAAACCGGCAAATTGCTGGCGTGGAAAAAGAAGGAAGGCGAGCAGGTCGCCAAGGGCGAGCCGCTTCTCGAAATTGAAACCGACAAAGCCGTCGTCGAAATCGAATCCCCCGGCGACGGAATCCTCTCGGGCGTGACGGCGCAGGTCGGCGCGGTCGTTCCCGTCGGACAGACGATCGCCTGGCTGCTTCAGCCCGGCGAGAAGGTTCCTGTGCAAACCGCCGCGGCTTCGCCTTCCGCGCGCAGCGTCAGCGCCGTGGACCGTGGCGCGGCCGCTCCAGCGGCATCCGTGGCGCAAGCTTCCGCCGGAGGCCCGCAGATTTCCCCCAAAGCGCGCCGCCTCGCCAAGGAACTCGGCGTAGACTTCAGCAGCCTGCGCGGCACCGGACCCGACGGCGTCATCTCCGCCGAAGATATTCAAGCCGCCGCGGCTGGCGGAGCAACTGCGTCCGCTCCCGCATCAGCGGCGCCTTCCGCTGGTGAACCCATGAGCCAGATTGCCCGCCTCATGGCCGAGCGCACCACGCAGAGCTGGACCACCGTGCCGCACTTCTTCGTCGTACGGGAAATTGACGCTACGCAACTCATGGCCGAACACAAACGCCGCGCCGCGGCCATTGAACAGGCCCAGGGCCAGCGCGTGACCCTCACCGATCTGCTGATTTCCCTCGTGGCCCGCACGCTCGCCAAGCATCCCCGCATCAACGCCACCTGGACGGGCAGCGCCATCCGCCTGAACAAGGACGTGATGATCAGCCTGGCCATTGCCGTCCCCGACGGCGTGGTGGGTACGGTGATTCCGCGCGCCGACACGCTGGACCTCGCCGCCATTGCCACGCAGCGCAAGGAACTCACCGAACGCGCACGCGCCAATAAACTGCGCCCCGCCGATATTTCCGGCGGCACCTTCACCATCAGCAATCTCGGCATGTATCAGGTGGATTCCTTCACCGCGATCATCACGCAGCCGCAGGCCGCCATTCTCGCCGTGGGCGGCATCGTGGACCGCGTGATCGCCGTCGATGGCCAGCCCGCCGTGCGTCCCGTGCTGACCGTTACGCTCTCGAGCGACCACCGCGTCATTGACGGCGCGCGCGCCGCCGAATTCATGCGCGACTTCGCCGTGGCCCTGCAAGACCCAGCCAAAATACTGGGCTGAACTTTTTCCGCCACCTTCTCCTTGTTTACCGCGTAGGGGTACGGCATGCCGTGCCCCTACCGCCCCCAGCACGATTGCCCGTCAATAAATGTGTGTGTTGCCATGCGCGGGATGCGCGTGACAATCGGCGTTAGCGTGAAACCACTGCGCGCGGGTTAAGCTTCCGCGTGTTTCCGCGGCCGCAGGTAGTAATGAATGGCGGGCGTAAAAATCAGCGAAAGCACCATCGAGCTGAGCAATCCCCCGACGACCGCGATGGCCAGCGGCTGCAGCATCTGCGAACCCTGCCCGATGGCCAGCGCCAGCGGCAGCATCCCCGCGATGGTGGCCAGCGCGGTCATGGCGATGGGCCGCAAACGCCGCCGTCCCGCTTGAATCATGGCCTCCTCCGCGGAGTAGCCCAGTGCGCGGAAGCGATGCTCGGCGTCCAGCAGCAGGATGCCGTTTTTGGCCACGATCCCGATGACCATGATCATGCCCATGAAGGAGGCGACGTTGAATGTCGTGCGGGTGACCAGCAAGGCCAGGAATCCGCCGAAGCTCGAGAGCAGCGCAGAAATCAAAATGGATGTGGGCGCGGAGAACGTCCGGAACTCAAAGAGCAGCACGGCAAACAGCAGCACCAGCGCCAGCAACAGAACCGTCAGCAGGTCCCCGAACGATTTCTGCTGCTCCTGATACAGCCCCCCATACTCGACGCGGATCGAAGGCGGCAGGTGCATCTCCTTGATCGTCTTTTGCACCGCGGCCATGCCCGTGCCCAGGTCCACTCCTTCGAATCGAGCGGTGACCTCCACCAGTCGTTGCAGATTCTCCCGGCGGATTTCCGTCTCGCCGGGATTCATGGTGATGGTCGAGAGAGAACCCAGCGTGGCCGTCCGTCCGCTCGAGCTGGTCAGCAGCGTATTGCTCATGCGCTCGAGCGAGGAGCGGTTCTGCTCGGGGAAGCGCACTCGAATCGTATAGGCGCGGCCGTTGAGAATCACGCGGGTAGCCGCCGGTTCGCCTTCCAGGATGGCCGCCGCATTTAGCGCCACGTCCTCGGGCGAAAATCCGGCGCGTGCCGCCATGGACGGATTCACCTGATAGGTCACCGCCGGACCGCTGATGGTGTTCTCGATGCCGTTCAGCACGTCCACCACGCCCTTCAGCTTGCCGATGGATTCAGCCACGCGCGGCGCCGTGGTCCTCAGCAGTTTTTCGTCCTGGCAGAAGATCTTGATGACCACGGGTTCGGGCTTGCTGGTCAAATCCCCGATCATGTCCTGCAGGAGCTGCACGAATTCAACGTCCGCCGCCGGTTCGGACTGTTTGATCTTCGTGCGGACATCCGAAATGACTTCGTCAATGCCGCGGCTGCGGTCGCGCTTCAGCTTCACCGTGAAGTCGCCATTGTTCGCTTCGGTCACCGCCGCCAGCCCCAGCTGCATGCCCGTGCGCCGCGACGTGCTTTCCACTTCCGGCACCGAGCGGATGATCTGCTCGATATGCAGCAGAATGCGGTTGGTTTCCGCCAGCGAACTTCCCGGAGGCGTGAAATAGTCCAGAATGAATCCGCCTTCGTCCATCTCCGGAAGCAGGTCGCTGCCCAGCAGGTTGAAGCACACGACGGAGAGCAGCACGATGGCCGCGGAGCTGGCCGCCAGCGTCCAGGGCCGCTTCAGAACCGCCTGCATCACGCGCCCGTAAAAATCCACGATGCGCCCGAAGAATCCGGAAAGATGCGCTTCCTCCGCGGCCAGCAGCCGCGCCACGTCCGGACCCTCGGAGGAATCCGCCGCGCTTTCCGGAGTGTCCTTGCGCCGCACCAGATAGAGGCTCAGCGCCGGCGTCCAGGAGAGCGCCAGCAGCAGGGAAGTGAACAGCGCCACGGTCATGGTCACCGCCAGGGCCCGGAAGAACGTCCCGGTGACGCCGGTGATGGAAATGAGCGGCAAAAAAACGACGATGGGCGTGATGGTCGAGCCGATCAGCGGAATGGTCAATTCGCGCAGGGCACTCTGGATGGCTTGCAGGCGGTGTTGCCCGGCGTCCCGATGCAGCACGATATTTTCCAGAACCACGATGGCGTCGTCGATCACCAGCCCCACCGCCGCGGCCAGTCCGCCCAACGTCATCAGGTTAAAGCTTTGACCGGTCATCTTCAGGACGATGAAAGTAATCGAGAGCGTGACCGGGATCACCAATCCGGCCACCAGCGAAGTGCCCCAGTCCCGCAGGAACAGCACCAGAATGATCGAAGAGAGCACGATGCCCAGCAGCACCGCGTCGCGCACGCTGGCGATGGAATCGTGCACGATGGTGGACTGGTCGTAAAACGGTTCCAGACGCACGCCCGGCGGCAGAGTGGGCGCAAGTTCGTGGATCAGCGCATGCACTTCGTTGGCCACGTCCAGCGTGTTGCTGTCCGGCTGCCGGCTTACGTTCAGCAGCACCGCCGGCTTTCCATCGGCCGTCACCATGGTATAGACCGGCTCGACCGACGGCGTGATGGAAGCAATGTCACCCAGGCGGACGGGCACGCCCACGGCCGAATACTTCACCACGATTTGCCCGATCTGTTCCGGAGTGCGCACCTGTCCGCTCACCAGCCCCAGCACCAGATGGTGTTCGTGTTCGATCAGGCCGGGCGAATCAATCAGGTTCGTGCGGCGAATGGCTTCGAGAATATCGGCCACGGTTACGCCGGCCACTTGCAGCCGCGCGGGCTCCGGCGTCACCTGAAACTCCGGCACGCGACCGCCCTGAATGAGCACGGTGGACACGCCGTCGAGCCGGTTCAGCCGCGGCTTCAGGTCGTAGGTGGCGATCTCCCACAGCCGGTTCTGCGGCACGGTGTCCGAGGTCAGGCTGTAGCCGATGATGGGAAAGGCCGCGAAGGTCAGCCGGTGCGCTTCCGTCTTCGTTCCCGGCGGAAGCTCCGCCTGCAATCGCGCCATGGCCGCATTCACGCGCTGCTCGGTCAGAATGATGTCGCTGTTCCAGTCGAAAAAGAGGTCCACTTCGGCGGAGCCCCGGCTGGTCACCGAAGTGACTTTCTGCAAGCCCGGAACGCTGTTGACCGCTTCCTCGATGGGCCGCGTGATGGTCACCTGCATCTGGTCGATGGGCATCACCCCGTTATCCACGGCGATGACGATGCGCGGGAAATCCGTATTCGGAAAAACGGCCACGGGAATGGTGAACGCAAAATACCCGCCCACCAGCGCCAGGCTCACGATCAAAAACAGAATGGGCCGCGAAAAACGTTCGAACCAGGGAGCCCCCGCCTGAGCGGAGGGGCGGGAAGGGAATTGCGATTCGGACCGGGGTTCCATGCGCCTTTAGTCCTTGTCCTTTTCTTTGGCGCCCGGTTTTCCCGCGTCTCCGGCCTTATCCTTCTTTTCGTCGTCTCCGTCTTTTTCCTTTTCTTCCGCCGCGGGCGCTCCCACTTTGATTTGCGTATTGTCCGGCAGTCCGTAGCCTCCCGAACGGATGACCGCGTCGCCCGCCGCAATGCCGCTGACGATCTGCGCGTCCTCGCTGTTGCGCACGCCCACCTGCACGATCTTCAGGTGCGCCTTCTGGTCCGCTCCCGCCAGCAGCACGTAATCCGCGCCTTCCTCGTTCTTGAACAACGCCGCCGCCGGCACGACCACCGCGTTCTTCACCGTCTTCGCCGAAATAGCCACCTGCACCGTCATTCCCGGCTTCAGCGCCGCATTCGCCCGCGCGGCCTCCACCCACACTTCAATCGTCGTGCTTCCCGGATCCAGCGCTGGACTCACCAGCGTCACTTTTCCCTTCAGCGGCTGATCCAATCCCGCCACGGCCAATTCCGCCGGATTGCCCGCCTTCAAAAACGCCGCTTCCGATTGCGGAATGTGCGCTTTGGCAATCAGCCGGCTCAGGTTCATCACCGTCAGGATCGGCTGATTGGCCACCGCCAGATCCCCGGCATAAAGCGGCCGGTCGGTCACCACGCCGTCAATCGGGCTGCGGATTTGCGAATAGCTCAGCTGCGCTTCCGCGGCGAGCATCTGTCCTTCCGCCGAAAGCCGCGAGCCGTGCGCGGCCTTCAGCGCCTGCTCCTTGCCCATGCGCTGCAAATCGGCAATCTGCCGCTGCGCCAGTTCGTTCACGCTGCGCGCCTGCGCCAGGGCCACGTCCGCCGCGTCCAGGTCGCGCCGCGGGATGGCTCCCTGCTGGAAAAGTTCCTTGCGGCTGTCGTAGATTTTCTTTTGCGCGTCGTATCCTGCCTGGGCCGCGATGGCGTCCAGCTCCGCTTTCTGCATCTGTTGTGGAATTCCGGAATCCACCGCCGTCTTGAACCCCGCATCGGCCTGCTCGTAGTTTCCCTTGCTGGCCGCCGCCTGCCCCGCCAGGTCCTTGTTCTCCAGCACAGCCAGCAGTTGCCCCTTGCGCACGCGGTCCCCGCGCTGCACCTTGAATTCCATCACCGGCGCGGTGATTTTCGGCGCCAGGATGGCCTGCTCCAGCGGATAAACCACCGCTTCCGCCGAGACCACCATCGAAATCGTTTCGCGCTCCGCCGCCGCCGTCTGCACGGTGACGACCGGCTCCTGATCCTTCTCCTCCTTGCCGCAGCCCGCCGCCAAAATCAGCAGCGCGCCCAGCGCCGCCAGCGCCGGTGAATTCCCCCGCCATTTTTTCAGTCGCATTATTCTCATCATGGTTGCCTTCATGGAGTGGTCAGCGCCCCCGTCAAAGTCTGCAAATTCGCCAGCGCCACGCGATAGCGCACCGCCCCGTCCTGATAAGCCGCATTGGCCTGTGCAAATGTCGTCTGCGAATCCACCACTTCCAGCACCGTGGCCTCGCCGCTCTTGTAACGCAGAATCGTTAGCCGCAGGCTTTCCGTGGCCAGCTCGGAGGAGCGGCTCAGCCCGCCCAGTTCGTTCAGCGCGGTTTCCGCTTCCGCGTAGAGCGACTGAATTTCCGCCAGCAGCTTGCGCTGTGCGAGCGATAGTTCGCGCTTGGCCTGCGCCCGCAGCAGCTCGGCCTGCTTCACGCGGCTCTGCGTCGCGCCCCAGTTCCACAGGGGAATGTTCACCGTCGCGCTCGCCGAGGCGCCCAGGTTGCTCACGTTCTGCCCGTTGATCTTCGTGGGATAGTTCACTCCGAAATTCGGCGCGTCGATCCCGTACCAGTAATCGAAGCTGAGCGAAGGCAGGTAGCCCGCGCGCGCCGCCATCACGTCATGCCCGGCGGCCCGCGCTGTTTCCAGCGCCGCGCGCACGTCCGGGTTGTCCCGCGCCGCGCGTTGCTGCACTTCCGGCAGCGTGGGAAGCGGTACGGCCGCATGCAAATCGTCGGCCACCTCGAAATTGTCGTTGAAGTCCGGAAAGATCAGCACCGCGAAATCCAGCCGCGCGTTCAGCAGCCCCAGCTGCGCTTCCATCCGCTGCCGCCGCCGCTCCTCGGCCTGCAATTCCGCCTTGACCACGTCGAAATGCGCGACTTCGCCGCCTTTTTCCAGCGACTGCGTCAGCTTTAGAAAATTTTCCCCTTCTTCCGCTCCCTTTTTCGCCGTCTCCAATTTCGCCTGCGCCGCCGCCACTCCGTAATAGCTCTGCACCACCGTCACCACCAGACCCCGCGAAGCGACCTCCGCCCGCGCCCGCGCCGCTGCCGCGCTCGCCGCCGCCCGCCGGAAACCCGCCACCGACGCCAGGTCAATGGACTCGTGCACGTTGGCCTGGCTGATGTACTCATGCACGCCATTGTTGGCGATGAACCGGATGCCCGCGTCCGCCGGGCTGCTCTGCGTGTACAGCGCTTGGTTGTTGAAGTTCACGCTAGGCAGCAGCGCCGCCCCGGCTTGATAACGATCCTGCCGCGCAACCCCCGCATCCGTCAGCGCCGCTTGATATTGCGTGCTGTTCTTGCGCGCCCGCTCCAGCGCGTCCTGCAACGTGAGCCGCAGCACGGCCGGTGAAGTAGTTTTCGGCGCAAACGCGGCCGTTTCCGCCGGCGCGGCAATCCCAGCGGGCGGCGTCGCCGGCGCTTCCGGCTGTTGTCCGAAGCTCGCGGTTGCGCCAGCCGTCAGCGCGACTCCCACCGTGAGAAGGGCGATAAAATGCGCGTGTTTGGTCTTCACAGCATCTCTCATGGTTCCACTCAGCTTATAGGTTAGAGAATCCGAGATAAACGGAAGATTAACGCAAGGATTGAGAGTTCTTTTCCGTAACAGGCAAGAACGCCGTAAACGTGCTCCCCGTGGCGCCCGTCCGCGTCAATTCCAGCCGCCCCTCGTGCGCTTCGGCAATCCACTTCGCAATGGACAGCCCCAGCCCGGCCCCGCCGGCGTCCGCCCGCGCCCGCGCCGCATCCGCCCGGAAAAACCGCTCGAAGATGCGCGCCTGCATCTCCGCCGGGATGCCCTCCCCGGTGTCCGTGACGCTCACGGCGTATTGCTCGCCGATGCGCTTGCAGCTGAGCAAAACCTGCCCGCCCGCCGGCGTGTACTTGATGGCATTGTCCAGCAGGTTGAGAATCATGCGCCGCACCAGCGCCTCGTCCGCGCGAATCGGCGACTCCGCGGCAGGCTCCATGCTCAGCGCGATGTTCCTGGCCAGCGCCAGCGTCCGCGCCGAATGCAAGCAATCCGCCGCCAGCTCGTTCAGGTAAAAATCACGCGGCTCCAGCGGATATTGCCCCGCGTCCGCCCGCGCCATCGTAAACAAATCCTCGACGATGCGCGTGAGCCTCTGCGCTTCCCCCAGCAGCACGCCCAGCGACTCGCGATACTCCTCCGGCTTTCGCGAGGACTGCGACAGCGCCACTTCCGCCTCGCCCCGCAGGATCGCTACCGGCGTGCGCAACTCATGCGAAGCGTCCGCCATGAACCGCCGCTGCCTCTCGAAGGACTGGTCCAGCCGGTCCAGCAACTCGTTGAACGCCCGCGCCAGATGCCCCAATTCATCCTTCTCGTTGCGCACCGCCAGCCGCTCATGCAATGTCGCCGCTCCGATGTGCTCCGCCTGCGTGGCCATCTCCACCACCGGCGCCAGGCTCTTGCGCGCCAGGAAATAGCCGCCGCCGCTGGCCAGCAGAATCGCCAGCGGCATCGCCCAGGCAAAGGTGGCCGTGATCTCTTCCAGCAGCTCCCGCTGCGAACGCAGCGAACGCAGCACGATCAGCGTCTGCGTCTGCCCGCGCACCGGAAAATGCCGCGCATATCCCCGGTAATCGCCCTTCTGTCCCTTCACGTCGTGGTATTGTGCGTCGCCGTGCAGTGCCGCATTCGCAAAGTTCCGAAACTCCGCCGACGTCAAGAAACCGCTGGGAACCGCCTCCGGCGCCGCTTTTGCCGTGGGTAGTTCCAGCGAACTGATCAGCACTCCTCCCGAGGAATCCAGTACGATGAAAATGTAATCGCGGAAGCGATGTTCCACGATGGCCGATTGCGCCGCCCCCTTCAGGATGTCCGGGCCTTTCTGATCATCGAGTTCCGCGTTCAGCGTGGTGAGAAACGCGCTGGAAAGCTCCGCCAGGTCGCTGTCTGTGCGCTGCTGGATGTTCTGCCAGAAAAGAAAATAGCTGGCCGCCGCCAGCACCACGAACACCAGCGCCAGCGCCGCCGTGTACCATAGCGTCAGCCGCACCCGCACCGACTCAAGCATTTTTCTTCCTCGCCGGCGTTCCCGCCTTGCCTCGCGCCGTGCCTTCCTCCGCAGCGCCCAGCAGATACCCCGCTCCCCGCTTGGTGTGCAGCAGCGCGGGCCCGCTTCCGGCGTCAATCTTCTGCCGCAGCCGGTTGATATACACTTCGATCAGATTCGAAAACGGGTCGAAGCTCTCGTCCCACACGTGCTCGGCAATCTCCTCTCGCCCCACCACTCGCCCTGCGTTCCGCGCCAGATATTCCAGCAGCGCATACTCCTTCGCCGTCAGCGTGATTTTCCGCTCCCCTCGCGTCGCGCTCTGCGCCGCCGTATCCAGTGCCAGATCACTCACCTCAATTCGCCCCGGCCGCAGCTCACCCGAGCGCCGCAACAGCGCCCGCAACCGCGCCAGCAGTTCCCGGAACTCGAATGGCTTGGTGAGATAGTCGTCCGCCCCGTGATCGAGTCCGCTGATGCGGTCCTCCACCGCGTCCCGCGCCGTCAGCATCAGGATGGGCATACGCTTGCCCGCTTTTCGTAATTCGCGGCACACCGCGAATCCGTCCCGCCCCGGAATCATCACGTCCAGAATCACTAGATCGTAGCTGTTGATCTCCGCCTGGTACAGCGCATCTTCGCCCGTCCCCGCAATATCCACGGCGTAGCTCTGCTCCCGCAGCCCTTTGGCCACGAATCGTGCAATTCCCGGATCGTCCTCGACAAGGAGCAGCCGCACGGCAACATCATACGGCAAATAGTGCTAATTCAAAGTGGGGAAGAAATCTCCCTGCGCTGCCTAACCCAACCGTTAGTTCCAGGATGAGCAGGTTTCGTAAACTTTCTTCTTAAATTCAGTTGACGGCTCCTCGGAATGTAGTGGTAGAGTGGTCCGACCATTTGCGCGGCTTTTAGCTTTTTTGGTTTTGTGCTGATTTCTTCGTCTTCTGGAACTGAGGACCGACCCATGGGCAATGTAAACTCCCCGCAGCCTCCCAGCCTCGCCGCCGGGGAATCGGCGCCAAAAAAGAAACCGTTCTACGCCAGTCTGTGGGTTCAGGTGCTTTTCGCCATTGTCGTGGCGGTGGCCCTCGGCTATTTCAGCCCCGCAAAGGGCATTGCCATGAAGCCCCTCGGCGACGGCTTCATTCGCCTCATCAGCATGGTCATCACGCTGATTATTTTCTGCACCGTCGTTTCCGGCATTGCCGGCATGGAAGACCTCAAGAAAGTCGGCCGCGTCGGCGGCAAGGCACTGCTCTATTTCGAGATCGTCTCCACGCTGGCCCTGCTCATCGGCCTGGTCGTCGGCAACGTGGTCAAGCCCGGCGAGGGCTTCAACGTAAACGCCGCCACGCTGGACGCCAAATCCGTGGCCGATTACGCCGGCGCCGCCAAGGCCCAGAGCGTCACCGAATTCCTCATGCACATCATCCCCACCACGGTGGTGGACGCCTTTGCCAAGGGGGACATTCTCGAAGTTCTGCTCGTCGCCGTGCTTTTCGGCTTCGCGCTCTCCTCGGTCGGTCCCCGCTGCAAGCCCCTGGTGGACCTCTTCGACGCTCTCACCCACGCCGTCTTCGGCGTCGTCAATATTGTCATGCGCTTCGCCCCTATCGGCGCGTTCGGCGCCATGGCCTTTACCGTCGGAAAATACGGCATCGCCTCGCTGGGGCCGCTGCTCAAGCTCATCACCACGTTCTATATCACCTCCATTCTCTTCGTCCTCATCGTCCTCGGCTCCATTGCCTGGGTCGCCGGGTTCAACATCCTCAAGTTTCTCCTCTACATCAAGGAGGAGATCCTTCTCGTCTTGGCCACCAGCTCCTCGGAAACCGCTCTTCCCACGCTCATGTCCAAGCTGGAAAAGCTGGGCTGCTCCAAGCCGCTCGTCGGCCTCGTCGTTCCCACCGGCTACACCTTCAACACCGACGGCAGTAGCCTCTATATGACTCTCGCCGCTCTCTTCGTGGCTCAGGCCACCAACACCCATCTCACCATCATGCAGCAGATCACCATCCTGGCCGTGGCCACCCTCACCTCCAAGGGCGCCAGCGGCGTGCAGGGCGCTTCCTTCATCGCTCTCGTCGGCACGCTCATGGTCGTTCCCACCATCCCCGTCGCCGGCATGGCCCTGGTTCTGGGCATTGACCGCTTTATGAGCATGTTCCGCGGGTTGATCAATATGATCGGCAACGGCGTGGCCACTCTGGTCGTCGCCCGCTGGGAAAAAGAGCTTGACCGCGAGACGTTGCGCGGAAATTTGGCCTGAGTCTGTCGGTAGATGACCGGGCGTGCAAAAAAATTGCGCGCCCCAGCGAAAGGAGTCCAGCATGAGCAACATGTCCAGGCGTGGATTTGTAAAAGGCGCGGCCATCGCTCCCTTGGCCGTTAAATCCCTTGCCATCGAGCAGGCCGCCGCTCCAGCCGAACGCTTCGATATCGTCGTCGCCGGCGCCGGCCATAACAGCATGATTACTGCTGCGTATTTAGCCAAGGCCGGCTACCGCTGCCTCATCCTCGAAGGCCGCCCCATGGTTGGCGGCGGAGTCAAGACCGCGGAACTCACCCTGCGCGGCCTCAAACACGATGTTTGCTCCAGCTCCCACGCCTTCATGCAGGGCAATCCCATGCTCCGCAATGACGAACTCGGCCTCCGCGACCTCGGCCTCGAGTACATCGACCCCGACCCCATCTTCCACATGCCTTTTTCCGATGGCTCCTACCTCACCCAGTGGCGCGACCTGGACCGCACCTGCGCCGAATTTGCCAAATTTTCCAAGAAGGACGGCGACACCTTCCGCCGCCTGCTCACCGAGTTCCAGTCCGTCAGACCGGTTCTCGGAGCCGTCTCCTTCACGCCCATCGGTTTTGGCAAGTCGCTCAATGATCGCCTCGCGGAAATTCCTCGCGGCAAGCTCTGGCAGCGCCGCTTCGCCATGTCCGCCTGGGAGATCATCCGCGACAACTTCGAGCACGAACACACCCGAGCCTTCATGGTCTTCCTCGCCCATCTGGCCGTCGAACCGGCCGACGCTCCCATGACCGGCCGCCTTGCGTTTTCTGCTCCGGGCCAGCAGCTCTCCGGACGTCCCATGCCCAAGGGCGGCTCGGGCGAGTTGACCCAGATTCTCGCCCGCCTCATCGAATCCCACGGCGGCGTGATCCTCACCAACAAATGGGTCCGCCGCCTCATCGTCGAAAACGGAAAATGCACCGGCGTGGAATGCGACGACGGAAAATCCTACCGCGCCGATAAGGCTGTTCTTTCCACCATGCACATCAAACACCTGGTGGATATGGCTCCCCGCGAATTGTGGGGCCAGGATTTCATGGACGGCGTGGACACCTGGCAGGCGGAAGAGGCCATGATCGTCAGCCACTACGCCACCACCGAGCCTCCCAGGTTCGTCGGCCCCGGCGGCACGATTGCCTCTGCGGAAACCGGCCTGATGGTGAATGCGGAACGCGGCCTTCGTGCCGCTTATGACGAAGCCCGCGGCGTTCCCAATCTCGAAGACCAGCCCCTCCACGTCATTTGCCCCACGGTGGCCGACCCTTCCCGCGCTCCCGCCGGCATGCACACCATTAAACTTCTTGGCTGGCAGCCCTACGAATTGAAGGAGGGTCCCGAGCACTGGGACAAAATTAAAGACCAGGTCGCCGATTCGAATCTACAACGTCTGCGGCAATTCGCTCCCAACCTGACCGACGACAAAATCCTGGCCCGCTTCATCGAAAGCCCTCTCGATATGGAACGCATGAACCCGCATTTCTGGCGCGGCAGCGCCCATGCCGGCGCGCAGTCCGCCTCCCAGTCCGGCCCCATGCGCCCCATGCCCGGCTGGGCGCAGCACCGCATGCCCATCCCCGGCCTCTATCAGACCGGTGCCACCACGCATCCCGGCGGCTCGGTGACCGGCGGGCCTGGGCGCAACGCCGCCACGGTCATGCTCAAAGATTTCGGCACCAGCATCGAAGAAGTGGTCAAGAAGAAGTCCTGATACAAGCACCGGCAGCTATTTCAAAAGCACGGGGGTCGGCAGAATGCACTGGAATCCGCGAGGTGTTCTCATGAGGAAGCATATGAACCGAAACATCACTCTATCGGCGGCCGCCGCAGCTCTGGCTGTCCTCCTGGGGACGGCCCTGGCACTCCCCGCCCAGCAAGCCCCCGCCGTCTCTCAACTGGTCCCCGGTAATCCCTTGCATCCCGCCGCACCCGCGCAACCTCTCCCCTTCAGCCACAAAAAGCATCTGGCCTTCAGCCTCCAGTGCAAGGCCTGTCACACCAACCCTGACCCCGGCAACATGATGACCTTCCCCGCCACCGCCAAGTGCATGTCTTGCCACGCCTCCATTGCCAAGACCAAGCCCGCCATCCTGAAGCTTGCCGAATTCTCCAAATCCCAGAAGCCCATTCCCTGGGTGCGCGTCTACACCGTTCTTCCCGGCGTCACCTGGACCCATCGCGCGCATCTGGCCGCCGGCATGCAGTGCGAAATGTGCCACGGCCCCGTCGCTCAGATGGACGCCATGTCCGAGGCCACCAGCGTCACGACCATGTTCAGTTGCCTCGACTGCCACCAGAAAAAAGGCGCCAAGACCATCTGCTCCACCTGTCACAAGAGCTGACTCCGCCGCGTCGATGGAACGCTTTTTCTGTAGCCGCCCTCTTCAGAGGGTGGCCGTTTTACACTGTTAGCGCAGGCGCAGGCCTGCTCCTCTTCGTGGGAAATGCGGACTAGGGCGCCGCTGTTCCCGCAGCGGGCGCGTGCTCCCAATACTCAATAAACTGCACCACGTTCCGGTTAAACTCCTCCGGATACTCCCGGTAATGAAAATGCCCCGCCTTGTTCGCGATGAGCATCCTCGTCCGCGCGTTTTTCTCCGCGATGATGTCGAACAGCTCCAGCCCCCGCGCCAGCACCGCCGAGGGATCGTTCCTCCCCCAGTAGAGCAGCACCGGCATCTGCAAAATTCCTTCTTTCTTCACCTGCTCATGCACCGTCTTTTTCCATTCGTTGAATTGCGACGCCAGCGGCTCTCCGGCCCCTGCCTTGATCTTCGCCGCCGTCTCCGTTGATTTTGGCAGGCTGGCCATGTACTTCCCGGCTTCCCAGAACTCCTCGTCGAACGCGGCATCCGGCAGAAAAGAAATCGCCTGCAAGCGGCACTTCCACTCCACCCAATCGGGCTCCTTCGGACAGTGCGCCAGCGCCTCCTGCCGCGTCGTCGCGCCCTCGGGCGCCGCCGTCAGGCTGTCAATGATCACCAGCGTCCGCACCATCTCCGGATGCGCCACGGCGAAAAAAAACGCGCATCCTCCGCCCCGCGACTGCCCGATCAGGTGAACCTTGCCCAGCTTCATCGTCTGGATGAACTCGTACAAGTGCTCGACTTCCCCCTGAATGTTGTAGTCCTTGTCGTCCAGCGGATTTCCGGTCATCCCCGAAGCCAGCTTGTCCGCCGCGAAAACATGAAACTGTTTCGCCAGCCCCGGAATGTTTTTCGACCACGTATTCGCGCTCGAATGTCCCGACCATCCCTCTCCATGCACCAGCACCAGCGGCTCCCCCTGGCCCATTTCGTAATACCGCGTCCGCACTCCCTGCACGTCCACGAACTTCGCCGTCAGCCCCGCGATGGATCCGTCCTCCTTCGCGCCCGCCGCCACCGCCGGCCCGCCCGCCAATGCAAAGAGCACCACAGCCGCCAGCCCAAGTCTTACTCCCCGCATTTGCGCCCCTCTGCGCGGCGGCATACCCACACCACGGCCCTTCTGCGTGATCCTCATCGTCCCCCCTCACCGCGCTGCTGGCGCATGCTTCAGGTGCTTGTCGAAATACTCCATGAAGATGCGGAACGCCTTCTCCTGCATTTCGTCGGGATTGTACGTGCCGTCCTTCCCCGGAAAGCTGAATACGTAGCCATGCACGGGATGATCAAAGCTCTGCCAGCTCACGTCCTTGCCCGCCTCCTTCATCCATTCGTAGGTCAGCTGGAAGACGCCCTGCTGGTGGTCCGTCTCCCGCCCGAAGATCAGGATCGGCGTGTGCATGCGCTGGATGCGCTCCATCGCCTCCGCTTTGTTGGCTCTCTTGCGCACCACCTCGATGTCGTTGAACTGGATTTCATTGTCCTTGCGTGGCGCCGTCGGGCCCGTATCCACCGTCAGGAACTCATGCGCCGCCGGCTCGATGCACACTCCCGCGCCGAACGTGTATTCGCTCGACGCCTTGAGAATCATCTCCCCGCTGTGGCTCACCCCCATGGCCCCGATGCCGTTCTTATCCACGTACGGGAGCGACTGCAAATACCGGATGATCGCGATCAGGTCTTCATGGTCCAGCGTCGGCCCCGATTTCAGCATGCGCCGCTCTCCGCTGATGCTGTCCGGCAGATTCTGCGGCGGCTTGGAGTGCTCGTACTCGTGCGGGATTTCGTTTCGGTAGTTCACCGTCACCACCACGTAGCCTCTCGCCAGCATGCGCTCCTGCATCGCCGCCAGCCGCTCCGCCAGGTCCTCCACTTTCTTCATTCCTTCGCGTCCCTCTCCCCATCCCATCGTGATCGCCGGAAACGGCCCCTTGCCCTCTGGCTTGCGGAGGATGATCGGCACATAAATTTCGTCCCGCGTCAAGACCATCGTGTATTCCGCCGGACTCGCCGATCCCTTCACGGCCTTCGTCGCCACCACGTACCCATGCGTGGCAATCGATTCCGCCGCCGCCTTTCCCGTGCTCAGCTGTGCCGGCGTGCTCTGCGCGGTCATCAGCAGCCCGGCCAGCATCGCCCATACCCCCGCCGCTTTCCTTGTCCCATGAAGCTTCATCGGTACCCTCCTCGGATTCCACAACAAAAAAAAAGACGCTCCCGCGCGATTCCGCCCGCCCATCTCTGCGTCGCTTCTATCACCAGCACATTGACCCGTCAAGCGTTGCGCGGTATGGTCTTGAGGCGTTTTTGAAAGTGCAGCGGCAATCCTACGCTCGGTCTTGGAGGCCAGAATGACAAAACTTAGCAAACTCAGCATCGTATTCGCCCTACTCGCGGCATTCGCGCCGCATTCACCCGCTCAAGACTCCCCCGCCGAGCCCACCAAGCCTCTCATCCTCACCGAAGCCATCCCCATGCCCGGCGTGCAGGGTCGCTTCGATCATTTCGCCACCGACGGCAAGGGCCACGTCTTCGTCTCCTCCGTCGGCAGCAACACCGTCGAAGTCATTGACGTCAGCGCCCGCGTCCGCACTCACACCATCCCGGGCATTCCCGAACCCCAGGGCCTGGCTTTCGCTCCTGAAGCCAATAAACTTTATGTGGGCAGCGGCGAGGGCAAACTCTACATCTACGACGGAACCTCCTACGACATCGTCAAAATCCTCGATTTCGGCGACGACGTCGACAATCTCCGCTACGACGCCCCCACCAAACGCGTCTACGCCGGCTACGGCGGTGAAGAGTCCGGCGCCATCTCCGCTGTGGACACAGCCACCAACGAGCGCATCCCCGGTGAATTCAAACTCGGCGCCCACCCCGAATCGTTCCAAATCGAAAAAAACGGCCCCAATATCTACGTCAACCTTCCCGACCTCAAGCAGATTGCCGTCATCAACCGCTCCACCCAGGCCATCACCCGCTGGCCCTTTTCCATCGAGCAGAATTTCCCCATGGCCCTCGATGAGGCCGGTCACCGCCTCTTCGTCGTCACCCACCAGCCCGCGCGCCTCGCCATCTTCAACACCCAATCCGGCAAGCTTGTCGCCAGCCTTCCCTGCGTCCAGGAAGCCGATGAAGTCTATTTCGACTCCGCCCGCAAGCGCCTCTACATCCCCGGCGCGGAAGCCTATATCAGCGTCTTTCAGGAAAAAGATCCCGATCACTACCTGCCCATCGCCAAAATCCCCTCGGCCCTCGGCGCTCGCACCGCCGGCTATTTCGGCAAAGGCAAAAAGGGCTTCGACCGCTTCTTTCTCGCCGTTCCCGCCCGCTCCGCCAGCGCCGCCGAAATGTGGATCTATTCCGTGCAGGACTAGTCCCCGCCCGAGCAGCGGCCCGGCCTAATCCGCCGGGCCGCTCAGCCGGTCCGACTGCCGTATCTCCGGAAATTTCCACGCCCATACCGCCGCCACCACCAGCGTTCCCACTCCCCCCAGCACCACCGCCGGCACCGTCCCGAACCACGCCGCCGTCACTCCCGATTCAAACTCCCCCAGCTCATTCGACGCCCCGATGAACAGCATGTTCACCGCCCCCACCCGCCCGCGCATCTCGTCCCGCGTCGCCAGTTGCACCATCGTGCTTCTAATAATCAGGCTGACCATGTCCGTCGCTCCCACCAGCAGCAGCGCCACCAGCGACAGCACAAAATTCCTCGATATCCCAAAAAGTATCGTGAAAAATCCGAATCCCGCCACGCACCACAGCATCGTCGCCCCGGCCCTCCCCCGCAGCGGCCGGTGCGCCATCAGGAACGCCATCGCCGCCGCTCCCACCCCCGGTGCGCTCCGCAGCAGCCCCAGCCCCCACGGCCCCGTGCTCAATATCTCCCGCGCATAAACCGGCAGCAGCGCCACCGCCCCTCCCAGCAGCACCGCGAACAGGTCCAGCGAGATCGTCCCGAGGATCAGCCGCTGCTTCCAGATATACCGCAGCCCCGCCAGCACCGTCCCCAGGCTCACCTGCTCCGGCGCCCGCGGCTTCACCCGCGTCCGAATCCGCATCGTCGCGATCATCGCCCCCAGCGACGCCACCGCCGCCGTCCCGTACACCGCCCCCGGCCCCCGCGACAGCGCGTAGACCACGCCCCCCAGCGCCGGCCCCAGGATCATCGCCGTCTGCGTCACCGTCGCTCCCAGCGCCACCCCGCTTGGAAAATCCTCCGCCGGTATCAGCTGCGGCAACAGCGCCTGCCCCGCCGGCCAACTGAAGGAGCGCACCACCCCCACCAGGACCAGCACCACATAAATGGGATACACCGAATGGTTTGCCCGCGGGATCAGCATCACCAGCAGCCCCGAGCACACCGCGAACCCTCCGCAGCACACCCCATACAGCCGCCGCCGGTCAAACCGGTCCGCCACATGCCCCGAAATTAGAAATAGCGCTACCCCCGGCAGGAACTGCGCCAGCCCCACCAACCCCAAGTCCATGGGTCTCTTGGTGATCTCATACACCTGCCAGCCCACGGCCACCGATTGCATCGCCTGCGAAAACCCGGTCAGCAGCCGCGCCAGCTGATAATTTCGGAAGTCCGTGTAAGCGAGCGCCAGACGCCAGGACCGTTGAGGATTTCGCGAATCGGACATGGCCTGCTACTGTGCCACAAACGGATAATATTCACGAGCGCCGCCTCCCCATGCGCCAATTTCCCTTTGTAATCCCCCCTAAATTTTGATTCAATGCCCCCGGGTGGTTCGTCGAGTAAGAATGTTTCTAATGCCTGAAATCATTTATTTGCGGAAAGTGCTTGACAGACCATCCCATATGACGGTATAGCGGTTGTACCATTTCGATGGGTTGTTAGTGGATTTGGTGGGTTTCACATGCGTTCCAATACTGGAGGGGTGACCATGAAGCGGTATTTCTCTACAACAATCGTTGTTCGTATTCTTACCGGAACTCTTGCGCTGCTGCTGGCCTGCGTCCCGATGTTCGGGCAAGGCAGCACTGGCCGCATCTCCGGTACCGTCACTGACCAGACCGGCGGCAACATCGCCGGCGCGACCGTCGCCGTCAAGGACGTCAATCGCGGCGTCACCCAGAATTTGATCACCGACTCCGATGGCGCCTACTTCGCCACCAACCTCGTCCCCGGCACCTACACGGTCCATGCCGAGTTCAAGGGCTTCAAGGCTTTCGAGCGCCAGAACGTACTGGTTGAAGTCGGCAAGGAAGTCCGCGTGGACGTCACCCTGCAGACCGGCGCCACTTCCGAAAAGGTCATCGTCACCGAGGATGTCCCCATGGTGGACACGTCTTCGACCACCCTCGGCGGCACCATCAACAACGAAATCATCAACGACCTCCCGCTGAACGGCCGCAACTACCAGAACCTGGTCTCCCTCCGTCCCGGCACCACCGTTTACCCTGGCGGCGGCCCTTGGACCCAGAGCACCAACGGCATCCGTCCCGAAGACACCAGCTACATCGTTGACGGCATCACCAACGACGAAGCCTTCATGGGCTTGAGCATCACCAACGCCGCCGCCGTCATCGGCGACGCCGCCACCATCCTGCCCATCGACGCCATTCAGGAATTCAACACCCAGGTCAACCCCAAGGCTGAATTCGGCTGGAAGCCCGGCGCGGTGACCTCCGTCGGCATCAAGTCCGGCACCAACAATGTCCACGGCACCGCTTACGCTTTCGGCCGCAAGGACTCCTGGGATGCCCGCAACTACTTCAATCCGGCCATCGACCCCAGCACCGGCCTGGCCACCGAGAAGACTCCCGTGAACCTCGAGCAGTACGGCGCCACCGTCGGCGGCCGCATCATCAAGGACAAACTCTTCTACTTCGGTGCCTATGAGGGCCAGATGTACACCGTGGGCAACGCCCTCGGTGGAACCGTCCCGACAACCGCTTCCGTTGCCGGTGGCCTCGCCAGCGGATGCAGCTCACTCGGAATGATCCTGGGCGGAACCGGTGACTGCAATATCAGCGTCCCGGACGCAACGACGGATTTGGCCAATCTGGGGTACTCCGTGAACCCCCTCAGCGCTTATCTGCTCGGCTTTTACACTCCCAACGCTACGCAGGGCGCGGGCGTCTCTCTCAACTATCCCAACGAGAACAGCTCCAAGAATGCCGTCGGGAAAATTGATTACCACCTCAGCGACCATAACTCCCTGAATGGTTCCTACTTTTTTGGCAATGACACCATCGTGGGCATGGACTTCAACGAGCTCCTCCCCCAGTTCCGCACCAAGGTTCATTCCCGTGCGCAAGATCTCTCCGGCGCTTGGTCTTGGGCTCCGAGTTCCACTTTGGTGAACGAACTCCGGATGGGTTACACGCACTACATCCTTCAGATCCTCCCCAGCGATATCGGTTTCCCTTACACGATCAATACGGGTCTCACCAACCCGCTGTTGAGCGGTATCCCCGACATTCGCATCACCGGCTTTACGCAGATGGGCTCTTTCCACAACTTCCCCAAGATCGTCGGCCCCGACAAGGTCGTGGACCTGATTGACCAGGTCTCCTATCTCCGCGGCAAGCATGCCTTCAAGTTCGGCGGTGAATTCCGCGACGACATGGTTCATCAAGCCACCTTCCGCGCTGGCCGCGGCCGCATCCGTTTCCGGGGGAATCATATATTCGACGGCGCGACCCCTCTCGAAGACTTCCTTGCTGGTGCTCCGGCCTCCGCCACTTTCCTCGCCGGCGACCCCACTCGCAACATCACCCAGAAGCTCTTTGCCGGCTTCGTTCAGGACGACTGGCGCATCACTCCTAAAGTCACTCTGAACCTTGGCGTGCGCTATGAGTACCGCGGCGTTCCAGTGGAGGCCAATAATCTCTTCGGCAATTTCGAGCCTTCCGTTGGCCTCGAGCAGGTGGGCAAGAACATCTCTTCCATCTATAACGGAGACCACAAGAACTTCTCCCCGCGCATCGGCGTTGCTTGGGATGTGACCGGCAAGGGAAGCACCATCGTTCGCGCCGGCGGTAGCCTCATCTACAGCCTCCTGTCCATGAACACCTTCCTTTCCCAGCAGAACACACAGAACACCGTCACGCTGGGTCTCGGCACGGTTCCGACAGGCGCCACCTATTTCGACTTCGGTTCTTGCGCTGGGGGTTGCGTCGGCGTCGGCAGCATCACCTCCACCGGCATTACCCTCCCCGGCGGATCCCTTACCTGGGTCGACCAAGCCACTGCCATCTACCCGGCAAACGTGACCAGCTTCCTGTCCTGCGACCCCGGCAGTCCTTGCGACACCTTTTCCATGGATCGCAACTTCAAGACTCCTTACGTCGAAAACTGGATGCTGGGCGTTCAGCATGCTTTCTCCAGCAAAATTTCCCTCGACATGTCCTATGTCGGCAACCACGCGGTTAAGCTGACCGGCGTGCGCGACATCAACCAGTCTCCTGTGGGTGGAGGGCCCCTGCCGTATTCCGCCCAGTACCCTTATCTCGGTTTCATCAACTACCTCTCGAACATGTACGGTTCCACCTATAATGGCTTGCAGGCTACTCTGACTGCCCGCAACTACCGCGGCCTCGATTTCGTCGCCGGCTATACGTACTCTCACGGCTTGGATTACATGTCTTCCAACTGGGTGGCCTTTCTTCCCCAGGACAGCATGAATCCTCGCGCCGAACATGCCAGCAGCGATTACGATATTCGTCATCGCTTTACTCTCTCGATGACCTACAACCTCCCCGAGAAGAAGACCAAATCGCAACTCCTGGAAGGCTGGCAACTCAACAGCATTATTACCGTTCAGTCCGGACAGCCTTGGGGTGTGAACGATCAGGGTAACGATTTCAGCGGCACCGGGGAAGCCACCGACCGCTGGGATTTCTTCGGCAATCCGGCTGACTTCAAGGCCGGCGGGTCGAATTCCATTCCTTTCTGCAATGGCCCGGGTGATGGCGGCTGCTCGTACACGACCGCCGGCGGCTTGGTCACTGTCGCTCTGCCCGCAGCCCAATCCGCTCCTCTCTGGACCGCCTGCACAAATGCGGCCCCGGATCCTGGAACTTTGGCGGCAGGTGGCTGTTACGCGAGCCTGAACGGTGCTTCGGTTCTTGTTCCTCCCGTAGGCGGCACTTGGGGCACCATGGGCCGCAACATCTTCCGGGATACCGCCTTCCGCAACGTGGACCTGTCCATCTCCAAGAGCTTCAAATTTGGCGAAAAGGTCAAGGCGCAGTTCCGCATTGAGACCTTCAACTTCCTCAACCACCCCAGCTTCGCCAATCCCTATGGCGGCACCAGCGGCTGGGGCCAGGGCGCCTTCGGTGACCCGTCGCAGACCAGCATCTTTGGCTGCGGCTGCGCCACTCCGGACGGCGCTGCCGTCAACCCCGTCCTCGGTTCGGGCGGCGCTCGTCACATCCAGTTGGGCCTGAAATTCATCTTCTAGGCCTCTAACTGGAAAACACCTTCAACAGGGGCCGGACTAACCTCCGGCCCCTCTTTTTTTTTGCCGTGTTTTTTCTTGCTGTGGTTTTTCTCTTGGTTATGTAGCGCCACCCTTCAGGGTGGCATCTTGCTCTTGCTTTTTCTGCATCCTGGATCGGAAGGGAAACCCATGAAACTCTCAATGACCTTGTTACTAGCTCTTGCTCTCCTCCTCCCCGCAACACTCTTCGCCATCCCCGACGCCCCCACCGCCCTCGCCTCCGACCGCGCCCTCCTCCAGGCCCTCGCCACCTCCGACAAACCCGCCCTCGAAAAACTCCTCGATCCCGGCTTCACCTGGACCGACTCCGCCGGCAAAACCCTCACCCGCGCCGAAGTCCTGCAAACCCTCCCACAGCCTCCCCTGGGCCAGGAAACGGGCCTCCAGCCCACGGAACGCACCTACGGCGACGTCGTGGCCATCACCGCCGAGCGCGGCAAAATCCACGCCCTGCGCATATGGGTCAAGCGCCCCGATGGCTGGCGCGCCCTCGTCTATCACGAAGTCACTCAACTCGCCGAGCCTTCCACCTCGCCCGGCACCGGCGTCACGGATTGCGAGAACCCCTGTAAATCGGTCCCCTACGCCCCCCAGAACGACGCCGAGCGCGCCATCATCGCCTCCTGGCAGGCCCTCGAAACCGGCGTCACCGCCCACGACTCCGCCGCCTGGGCCCCGCACATCGCCGACGAATTCGTCCAGGTCAGCTCCGCCAGCGATCACCCCATCAACAAAGCCGGCCGCATCGCCACCCTCGACAAGCAAAAACTCTCCGGCGTCGGCTCAGCGCCGCCCCCGTTGGTCTCCGCCCGCATGTTTGATTTCCCCGAGGCCGTGATCATGACCTGCCTGCACCAGCCCCACACCGGCAAACCCGTCCACGTCACCCGCCTCTGGGTCCTCCAGCATGGCCAGTGGGTCATCTCCATCAGCTACCAGACCGCCATTCAGGCCCCCGCGCCCAACAAATCATCATAGTACTATTGCTTCTATTTATTATGCAGTAGTACTGTGAACGCAACCATGCAAGTGCGCGTCGAGGAAGATGTCCACTTTAAGATCCGAAAGTATGCGGAGTTCATTGACGGCTCGCCGGAAGACGTCGTTGCAGAGGCACTGAAGCTCCTCCTCGATAAGGATGACGAGTTCCTTGGAGCAGGTGGACGGCATTCGGAACGCTTGCAATCTGTATCCAGATAAGGCCAATGCTGTGCGTCTGAGAGCGCTTGCGCTTCTCCTGCAATATAGCGGGTTGCGAATCCGGGACGCGGTAACGCTGCCTCGCAATCGCGTCCAGGGCGACAAGCTATTTCTCTTTACCGCGAAGACTGGCACGGCGGTGTATTGTCCCTTGCCGCCTGTCGTAATGACTGCCCTCAATGCAATACCGGGCAGCACATATTTCTTTTGGACAGGGCTTTCAAAACCAAAAAGTGCGGTGGGGGACTGGCAACGCAGCCTCAAGAGGCTCTTCGTTCTCGCTGGAGTTCCTGGTGCGCACGCACGCCATTTCCGCGACACATTTTCCGTTGAGCTTTTGCTTCCCGGTGTGCCGATTGAACGGGTGTCGATCTTACTCGGCCACTAAAGCGTCCGAATCACGGAGAAGCACTATGCGCCGTGAGTGAGGGCTCGGCAGGAGTAGCTGGAGGCGGATGTTCGGGGCACCTGGCCGGAGCATGAACCGCCGCGAACGGTACACGGCGGGTACACGGGCGACGAAACCCGTGTAATCCCTTTTAAATCAATAAGAAAGAATGGTGGAGGCGGGGGGAGTCGAACCCCCGTCCGAAAAGCGCAACGGCCAGGAGACTACATGCTTAGCTCCGTTCGGTTTGGTTCGCCCGCTGCGCTTAGAAGGAGCAAGAAACGCAGCCAGCTAGTCCGATGGATCTCGCTGCGGCATTACGGACCGAAACGCCGCGGCCAGCCTGCTGTATGACGCTTCATCTCCGGCCCGCAGGCGAAACCGAAGGAAGCGTGCGGCTTAATTAATTAAGCTGCAAGTGCCAGTTCAGAGTTGGCAGTTATCGTTTCCACCCGATTACGGGCAGGTGGCGCCCGGCATGCCTCATGGTCGCGACAGCTTCCGTCGAAACCGTGTCGCCCCCAAGGACAA